>Ga0209515_10000077_pt1 | contig 170829 bp, 153 predicted proteins | sample Subgroupgradi54m_FD_187454 | JGI IMG/M metagenome (GOLD analysis project Ga0209515, IMG submission 187454) | Subsurface groundwater microbial communities from S. Glens Falls, New York, USA - GMW60B uncontaminated upgradient, 5.4 m (SPAdes)... ...
GAGCACTCCGTTGCTCCCCTTTGGAAACCCCATTGGATAAGGTACACCCCGTGGCAAGCCACGGGGAATGGGAATCATTCAAAAAACATAAAGGCTTAAAATATGAAGCAATTTTGCTTTCCTGGCCCGCCGATAACTTTATAAGAGGGAAGTCTTGGAAATAAAACAAAGTTAAGATAGAATGAAGAAAGTATGAGTGAAAACAAACGAGTTTCCGATTCAGAGGTGAGCCGATATAAAAACCAATACGTGGATTATCGGCGTCAGGTGCAGGAGACTAAAAATTTTGCAGATAAACTCGAAACAGTAAAAGGCAACACCAGCCCCAACACCCTGAGCAGCTCTGCTTCTGCCAATTCAAACGCCTCCCAAAAAGCGAAGGCAGAAATGGCCCCCAAAAATCCTGAAAAAGAAATGCTTACCCCTTCTCAAGCCAGCGTTTCAGTGAACGACGATTTGCCCACCTCGGAACTTTCACCCAAAATGACTCAGTTTATTCCTAGTATCAAGCAAGCGGCCCAAAAATATAATCTACCCCCCGAGCTCATTGCGGGAATTATTTGGCAAGAATCGCGCGGAAACCCCAAAGCCGTGTCGCATTGCGGTGCGATGGGCCTGATGCAACTCATGCCAGAAACAGCCGCTCATTTGGGAGTTCAAAATCCTTTTGATCCGGATCAAAATATCGAGGGGGGTTCTAAATATATTCGCCAGATGATCGATCGCTTTAGCGGCAATGTTCATTTGGCAGTCGCCGCTTATAACGCCGGCCCAGGCAACGTAGAAAAATTTGGGCGGACGATTCCCCCTTTCAAAGAAACTCAAGAGTATGTGCCTCGAGTATTGGGCTACGCCTCGAATTTTAAGGCTTCGGGCCTTTTTATCGAATCAACGACTACAATGCGGGCTTAATTTTTAGCACCTCTTCCTAAAACTTTCTTCACCCACCAGATGGGCCCCACCAACATATAGAGGGGAGTTTTAAAAAAGGCGGGCGCTTTTCCTTCAATCAGATGTCCTATAAACTGCAAAACCCATCCGAATATAAAAAAGGCGAGCCCCCACTTCCAATTCCAAAACATTACTCCTCCACTTAAAATAATCATCGGAATGCCAATCGCATGAGTCAATTGATTGAGGGGATGCTGATGCGATTCTTTATAATCTTGGATGAACTTTTCCATCATAAGCGAAGTCTTTTGAGTCTTAGGCTATTTAAAACTACCGTCAGCGAAGAGCTTGCCATGGCGATTGAAGCCCATAAGGGATTTAAGCTTACATTAAAAAAGGGTTGAAGAGCGCCCCCCGCCAAGGGAATCAGCAAAATATTATAGAAAAATGAGAAAAAAAGATTTTGGCGAATCGTTTGATAAGTTTTTTTGGCAAGAACTAGCATCTCTGGAATGAGGGCCACAGAGCCTCGAAGCAGCGTAATATCGGAAGCTTCCCTTGCGATATCGCTGCCACTGGCAAGAGCAATACCCACATCGGCAGCGGCTAGAGCGGGGGCATCATTCACGCCATCCCCTACCATTGCAACGGATCCCACTTTTTCTTGGAATTGTTTGACGATTTGTTCTTTTTGAGAAGGAAGAACTTCAGCAAAACTCGTCTCTATTCCCAAAGCTTGGGCTACTTTAGTCACAACGATTTGCCGGTCTCCTGAAAGAATGGCTAATTGATAATTTTGTTTCTTAAGCTTCTCGATCATAGGAAGAGATTCTGGCCGCAGAGGATCATGAATAGCAAATAGGGCCAATGCCTGTTTAGAAGAAGCGAGGTAAACAGGGGTGGCCCATTTCTCTTGCAATTGAAGGGCACGTTCCGCTGAAAATGAATCGATATGAATGCCGCACGATTTTAAAAACGATTCATTTCCCAGCCAAAAAGAATCCCCTTTTAAAAGGGCCTTGACTCCTTGGCCTGGAAACGATTCGAAGCTCTCTAACTCTAACAGATGAATTTTACGCTGGGCGGCTTCATTCAAAAAGGCAAGAGCCAAGCGATGCTCAGAGGCTTTTTCAATACTAGCCGCAATTTGCAGAGCCTTTTCGGCATCGAGAGGGCTTGCATGAGGAAGAATAATTTCATAAACGAGCGGGGCGCCTTGGGTGAGGGTGCCCGTTTTATCAAACAAAAAACCCTCAAGATGGATTACTTTCTCTAAACTCTCTCCCGATCTAAAAAGAATTCCGTGGCTGGCAGCTCGACCCATGCCTGTTATTAAGGCCGTAGGCGTGGCAAGCCCCAACGCACAAGGACAGGCCACAATTAATACCGCCACAAAATGAATAATCGCCTGTGAAAGAGAATGCTCAGGTGATAAAAAATACCACAGAAAAAAGCTTAAACAAGCAATGAGTAAAACAAAAGGCACAAACACAGCGCTCACTTGGTCAGCGAGTCGGGCGATAGGCGCCTTGGAACGCATGGCTGATCTCACTAAATGAACGATCTGAGAGAGGGCGGTCTCGTCCCCCATTTTCTTGATTTCCACTTCGAGGTAACCCGTCTGATTGAGGCTGCCTGCATACACCCAATCTCCTTTTTGTTTTTCAAGGGGCAAAGACTCACCGCTCATCATCGATTCATCCACGCCGCTACTGCCCATCTTCACAATTCCATCGACCGGAATACGCTGACCTGGCTTGATGGCAACCAAATCTCCCACCCGAAGATCCCAAATATTCACTTCAATCTCTTTTCGGCCTCGAAGTAGAAAAGCTTTATGGGATTGCAGGGAAGCCAGCTTCAGAAGCGCTTGCCCCGTTTGCCCTCGGGCACGAGCTTCCAAATAAAATCCCAAAAAAATAAAAGTAATAATGGCGGCTTGGGTTTCAAAATAAACAGAGTGGGAATTCTGCGAAGAACCCAAATAAGCAGGAAAAAAAGCAATCACGGTGCTATAAAGATAAGCGGCTAAGGTGCCTAAGCCAATGAGGGTATCCATATTGGCCTGAAGGCTTGCGAGCCCCCGAATTAAGGCTTTAAGAAAACGTAATCCTACCCAAAATTGTAAAACACTCGATAAAATCCATTGTACTAAATTGCGATAGAATTCTGGAATTTTGAGCAAAAAAGGAAAAAATTCTGGCATGCCTAAAACAACAATCACCGTCGTGCAAAAAGCCGCCCATGAAAGTTGTTGGTAAAGTTTGCTTTGCTCTTTTTTCCTCTCTTTTTTTTCTTGATCCAGCCAGTCTTCTTGTTCGCTCAGTAATTGTGCTTGATAGCCAAGTTTTTCAATAGATTGGATGATTTTCTCCGGCCTTAATTCAGAAGCTTCTTTGAGCACGACGCTGGCTTCGCGCGTGGTAAAATTGACTCCAGCGGCCTCTACGCCTGGTAGAGCTTTGAGAGCCGTTTCAATGGTGGAAGCGCAAGAAGCACAATGCATGCCCGAAATTGAAAACCCAAGCACCTCTTCACTCGCTTGATGAGTCATTCTCAATACTCCGATGTTTAACTTTGGTCTTCAATCACATTGGCCAAACGGCGTCCCGCCATCGCCACAATGCCGCACAACAAGGGCAACCAATAAGGAATGCCTAAGAAATCTGGATCTGTAAAATGATACAAGTCAAAACTAATCAAAAAGATTTGCATGGTCGGCCCCACGAGAGCCCCTATTAAGAAGAAAAGCCAGTCCCATTTGGCGTGAAAAAAGCCCAAACGAAAAAGCACGTAAAGAGAAAGGATGAATACGATCAAATAAGGAAAGTCTTTGGTTAAAATGGGACCCATAAAGGCAACCACAATGCCCGCGAATTCTAAAAGCAAGGTCCAGACTTTAAAATCGAAAGTGGCGGTTAAAATTCTTTCTAAGGGCGGAAAAGAGAGAGTCATTAAAATAAAAACAAAGCTATAAGAAGCGGGAGCCCACCAAGGAAGGCCCCAAAAGCTAGGATTGCGATATTCACAAATCTGAAAATGCACTTGTAGCCAAGTGAGTGGGGTGAGAACTAAAAAACCTAAAAACCCTGAATAAAGAATTTTTTTTAACATAAAAGCTGATTATAAATTCTCGGGATGAATGCCATGCTCTTCAAAATACTTTTTCAGCTTTTCCTTGATTCTCTCTTCGATTTGCCTTACCCGTTCACGGGTGATTCCATATTGATCTGCAATTTCTTGAAGGGTGGCTGGCATTTCAGAAAGAAGCCGGGTGTTAAAAATTTTAAGCTCCCTTCCATTCAAAGTCTGAGAGAAGCCATCGAGCTGATCGAACAAAACATCTTTTAACTCCTTACTCGCAATTTTTTCATCGACCAAAGGCCCTGGGTCTCTCAAAAAATCAACATGATGGGCTCCCGTCTCTTCGCCGATAGGGGCATCGATCGAAAGCTCCGATTGAGAAAGGCGTTGATCCATTTCGGCCACTTCATTTTCCTTTACATCTAACTTCTCGGCAAGTCGCTTGTTTTCTGGAGAAAAACCCAAAAGTTCCATTTTTTCTTTTTCTTTCATTAAATTATAGAAGAGCTTACGTTGGGCCTGGGTGGTGCCAATTTTAATGAGTCTAAAATTATCTAAGATGTATTTCAAAATATAGGAGCGTATCCACCAGGTGGCATAATAGCCTAAGCGAGCCCCCTTCGAGGGATCGAAATTTTTCACAGCCCGAAGCAAGCCCACATTACCTTCCTGAATAAGATCTAAGACATTGTAATAGGCATTGCGGTATTCCATGGCAATCTTCACTACTAATCTTAAATGACTGGTGACCAGTTTTTTGGCCGCCTCTACATCCCGATCTTTGATGACTCTTTCTACTAAGCTTTTTTCTTCTTGATCGGTGAGAAGAGGATATTGAGATACTTTCTGAAGATAGAGCGCCAGTGGGTCTTGGGGAACAAGATCCCTTTTGCGGGGTTTTTCTAAATATTTCGAGGCTTGTTTTCTAAACTGCTTCATAAATTCTCTTTAACTTTTGGTTACCACGATTTTCCGGGAATGGGAATCCATGCTTTCTAAAGAAACCCGAATCGCTTCGGGTGGCCAATAATGGGGAGCTTTTTTGGCCCATTCCACCGCCAAAATATTTTTGCCATTTAAATAATCCGCTAAGGCCAATTCCTCGAACTCTTGAGAATAATCTATTCGGTAAAGATCAATATGAATGAGAGGAATCTTTGCGGGATATTCATTTACTAGCGTAAAAGTCGGCGAATGTATCATCACGGTAGATGGAACGCCCAAACCTAAAGCGATTCCTTGCACAAAGGTCGTTTTACCCGCGCCAAGACCCCCTTCTAAGAGAAGAATGTCTCCTGGGCGAAGTTCTTTGGCAAAAGTAAGCGCAAAAACGCGCGTTTCTTCTTCAGAATGAGTAATTTGTTCGATCTTTTGATTCACCATGAGAGCCCTGTAAAATTTCTAAGATAACTTCCGGCACTTTTTCGGCAATATCGAAAGCAAGCATTCCTGCTTCTCCCCGTTTCGATGCCACTAAATCTCCTGCTCTCCCATGAATCCAAATAGAAGCGAGAAGAGCTTTTTCGAAAGGAATTTTTTGAGCGATGAAACCTGCGATCATTCCGGTGAGAACATCCCCTGTGCCCGCCGTAGCCATTCCTGGATTTCCAGTAGCATTCACATACACATCTCCCTCAGGGCTTCCCACTAAACTTCGATCTCCCTTGAGCAAAACATATACTCCATATGTTTTAGCAAAGCGCCGCACCACTTCTACACGCTTTTTAAGCATTTCTTTTGAGAGGCCAGTCAAACGCTGCATCTCACCCGGATGAGGCGTTAAAACAATGGAAGTTTTTTTTTGCTTCAAAAGAGAACATCGCTTCGCAAGATTATTCAAGGCATCTGCGTCTAATACCAAAGGAAGCTTCGATTTTTTCACCAAAGTTTTTACCAGCTCAAATACTTCCGAGTTCACTCCCATCCCTGGCCCACAGGCAAGGCTCGTTTTATGCTTCATCAATTTTAAGAGGCCTGGAATCGCAGCCCTTGAAAAAGTTTCACCCGTATCAGGAAGAGGTTCAAACATAATTTCAGCAAACTTCGGATCAATTTTTTGATAAGCGCAATCCGGCAGAGCCAAGCTAGAAAGCCCCGCCCCCGAGCGTAAAGCAGATCGAGCCGCCAGCAAAGCCGCTCCGAGTTTTCTCTTGGAGCCTGCCACCGTGAGAACATGGCCATAATCATTTTTGTGAGTCTTTTTTGCACGCGGCCTGAATAGGTAAGAAAAAATTTCGGGGGTAATTAAAAAAAGACGCCGTTTGATTTTTTTTTCTAAAATTTTAGGGATTCCAATGGGAAAAACAAGAAGTTCTCCCACATGATCTATATCTTCTCCCAGTACTAAGCCCTTTTTGGGTAAATGAAAGGTGCAAGTCATTCGAGCTCGAACAGCTTCTCCCAAAACCTTGCCCGTATCGGCGCAAAGGCCCGAAGGGATATCGAGTGAGAGCTTAGGAACTTGAAGCGAATTGAAAAAGCGAATCGCCTCTGCCCAAAAACCTCTGACGGGACGATCGAGCCCCGTTCCAAAAATAGCATCGATCATGTAAAAAGAATTTTTAAGATCCTCGTACGCGGCTTTCAAGGCTCGAGGGTTTAACAAAGGGATAGGCGATAGAGCCAAACGATGGAGATTAACTTTGGCATCTCCCACATAGGTCTCGGGAGGAGATAGAAGGTAAACCTTTACGCGTAAATCGGCTTCTTGCAGGTGGCGCGCAATGACTAATCCATCGCCAGCATTATTTCCTTTCCCGCAAAGGATAGAAAAAGTCTTATTCGAAGGCGGCTTGAGGTTTCGTATAATATAATCTGAAACGGCTCTTCCCGCATTTTCCATCAAAACGAGGGAAGGAATTCCATGTTGCCGAATGGCGCTACGCTCCATCCTTTGCATCTCTTGGCGAGTAATAATTTTCATCGGCGTAGTAAAAGTTCTTTCATTTCTTTCACCGCTTGATCAAGGCCCACAAAAACAGAACGGGCAACAATAGAATGTCCGATGTTATATTCTTCAATTTCCGGAATTTGCACTAAACGTGAAACGTTTTCATAGTGCAAACCATGGCCTGCAAACACTTTCATTTGAAGTTTAGCTCCCAAGGAGGCCGTACGAAGCAGGCCTTGAAACTCCGCCTCCATTTTTTCACCTTTGGCCTCCGAATACAAACCCGTATGAAGCTCAATGGCATTGGCCCCTAATTCAAGAGATTTTTCCACATCTTCGATTCTTGGATTAATGAATAAACTGACTGGAATATGGCTTTGCTTCAAGGCTTGAATGCATTCAAATAAAAAATTGCCTGAAAATAAATCAAGGCCGCCTTCGGTCGTTACTTCTTCTCTTTTTTCGGGCACTAGCGTGACAATATCTGGCCGAATTTGAATGGCGATTTGAAGCATTTCGATTGTCGCCGCCATCTCTAAATTGAGCTTGGTTTTGACCATTTTTCTCAAACGGCTCACATCTTCATCTACTATATGCCTTCGATCTTCCCGTAAATGGCAGGTGATTTGGTCGGCCCCCGCACTTTCTGCAATATGGGCCGCCAAAACAACATCAGGATAAGGGGTGCGACGAGCTTGGCGAACAGTGGCTACATGATCAATATTCACTCCTAGCCTAACTTTAGACCCCTCCTCTCTCATGCCGCTGCTCCAAGAGATTTCAAGATTTCTTCTCGGAGATCTTCCAAAATTTCTCGCACCAGATTCTCATTTTCTCCTTCAGCCATAATTCTTACTAAAGGCTCCGTTCCTGAATAGCGAAGAAGAATTCTACCTTGGCCGGCAAGCCTCGTTTGGGCCTGCGCCATTTTCTTTTGTAAGTGGGGAAATTGATCGAGGGCTTTTTTCTCTTTTACTTTTACGTTCACCAAAACCTGCGGAATGCAAGCCATCAAAGTTTTAAGGCTTGAAAGAGAAAGGCCCGTTTTTTTCATGATGGAAAGAACCTGAAGCGCTGCCAAGGTGCCATCGCCGGTACTGGCATGATCTGAAAAAATAAGATGGCCCGATTGCTCGCCTCCTAAGTTAAATCCTTGGCTCCGCATACATTCCACTACATAGCGATCTCCCACGGGCGTTCGAATCAAGCCAATCCCCTCTTCTTTTAAAAATCTTTCCAAGCCAAAATTACTCATCACCGTTGCCACTACCGTATTATTTTTGAGTAGCTTTTGTTTTTTCATCTCTCGCGCCGCGATCGCCAAAATCACATCTCCATCTATTTTTTCTCCTTTTTCATCGCAAAGTACCACTCGATCTGCATCTCCATCTAAGGCAATGCCAATATCAGCTCCTTCGTCTTTCACTTTTTGGCACATCGATTCCGGATGAAGCGCTCCACAAGCCTCATTGATATTAAGGCCATTGGGTTGAACTCCTACTCTGATCACTTCTGCCCCCAACTCTTCAAAGATAATCGGCGAAACGTGATAAGCGGAACCATTGGCACAATCGATCACCATTTTAATGCCATCTAATGTTAAGTTTTTGGGAAAAGTGCTTTTGAGATGCTCAATATAACGGCCGGGGGCATCCTCTACTCGATGAGCCCTCCCAATCTCTTCACAAGTAGGAAGATTTTTTTCAAACTCGTCTTGTGCAATCAAATCTTCCAGTTTCAACTCAAGGGAGTCTGGCAGTTTGAAGCCGGTATGATCAAAAAATTTGATTCCATTATCAAAATAGGGATTATGGGAAGCCGAAATCACCGCACCTGCATTTGCCCGCATGGCGGTGGTAATAAAAGCGATGGCGGGGGTAGGAAGAGGTCCTAACAAAACAGCTTCCGCTCCCGCGGAACAAACTCCACTGGAAAGCGCGTTTTCGAGCATGTAACCCGAGCGACGGGTGTCTTTTCCTATCACTACCTTGCTGTGCTTGAAATTTTTAAATAAAACCGCCAAGGCCCGGCCTAATTTTAAGGCGACTTCACTCGTCATGGGCCATACATTGGCTTTTCCACGGACTCCATCAGTTCCAAAAAGTTTTCGTGACATCAACTTTTCTCCTCTGTTTTCATTTTTTGATAATCTTGAAAAAAATGAATCGTTTGGCGGGCCGCTTTCACGTCATGAACGCGCAACACATGAGCCCCTTGTTGCAAGGCGATGAAGTGGGCTAATTCCGTGTTTCTTTCTTTGGGATGTAGGGTGGGCCCAAGATACTCCTCCAAAAATGATTTACGAGAAAGCCCTATCAAAAGAGGGCAATTCCACTTTTTAAACTCATTTAAATGCGCCAGAAGTTCCATATTTTGGGCTCCTTGTTTAGCAAAACCAATTCCCACATCCAAAAAAACTCTCTCTTTTTGAATTCCTCGTTCAAAAAGTTTCTTCAACTTCACTTCAAAAAACTCCATCACCTCTTCTTTACAGTTTTCATATCGACTCAACCGACTCATGGTGCGCGGATCTCCACGATGATGCATCAACACATAAAACGATCGGCTGCGAGCTAGTAACTCTAACATGCAAGGGTCATGTTCAAAAGCACTCACATCGTTCACCATCTTCGCGCCTGCCTTGAGAGCGTATTCGGCCACTTTTGCATTTCGCGTATCGATCGAAACGGGAATTTTTAAGATCGGTAAAACTTCTTCAAAAAAAAACTCAAGACGCCCCCATTGCTCCGAAGTAGAAATTTCCTCAGCGCCTGGCCGAGTCGATTCAGCACCCACATCCAGGCAATCGGCTCCCTCTTCTTGAATCTGCAAGGCACGGTCGAGTGTTCTTGGAGAGTCTTGATAATCCCCCCCATCTGAAAATGAATCCGGTGTAAGATTTAAAATTCCCATCACCGCCGCTTCATTCTGAAAAAGCTTATCTAAGGATTGCGATTGCATGAAAAGATTTTTAAGCTTTGCTAATTTGAGGAGTCACCACAGCTCCTGTGAGAGGAATCTCTTTTTGGGGAGAATCTTTCGAAGAGGATGACACGACACTCGATTCCTTCTTGAAAGGCGGAAGCTTTCCCCCTTTCACCACAAATTCTATCTGGGCACCATCTAAGCTTTCATATTCGAGAAGGGCTTCGGAAATGGCATGAAGCTTATCGATATTTTTTGTCAGCAAATCTTTTGCGCGCTCATAATTGCGGACGATAATTTGCTTCACTTCTGCGTCGATTTCACGGGCAGTTTCTTCGCTATAGTCTTGATGCTGAGAAATTTCCTTGCCTAAAAAAACCATTTCTTCTTTTTTGCCGAAAGTTAAAGGACCCATTTTATTACTCATTCCCCATTCACACACCATCTTGCGGGCTAGTTCGGTCGCTTTTTCAATATCGTTTCCCGCTCCCGTCGTTTGGTGGTTAAAAATCAACTCTTCCGCACAACGACCTCCCATCAAAATGGCAATATGATCCTCCGCCTGATTTTTGGTTTGAGTAAATTTTTCGTCTTCAGGAAGCTGCTGGGTAAGCCCCAAGGCCATTCCTCGGGGGATAATGGTCACCTTATGAAGAGGATCGGTGCCGGGAATGAGCTTAGCAACCAAGGTGTGGCCCGCCTCATGATAAGCGGTGTTTTTCTTTTCTTCATCGCTAATCATCAAAGTTTTTCTTTCACTGCCCATCAACACTTTGTCTTTGGCTGCCTCAAGATCTTTCATTTCAACGAATTTTTTATTCTGGCGAGCGGCCAGCAAAGCGGCCTCATTCACCATATTCTCCAAATCAGCTCCGCAAAAGCCCGGCGTGCCACGCGCAAGAACCATTAAATCCACATCTTTTCCTAAGGGAATTTTCCGCGTATGAATTTTTAAAATGGCTTCTCGGCCTTTAAGATCGGGGCGCGAAACCACCACGCGGCGGTCAAAGCGACCGGGTCTGAGCAAAGCCGGATCTAGAACATCGGGGCGGTTGGTGGCTGCAATGAGGATCACTCCTTCGTTAGATTCGAAGCCATCCATTTCCACCAAAAGTTGATTTAAGGTTTGTTCCCGTTCGTCATGCCCCCCTCCGAGGCCTGCCCCGCGATGGCGGCCCACGGCATCGATTTCATCGATGAAAACAATGCAAGGCGCATGTTTTTTGCCTTGTTCAAATAGATCTCGAACTCGGCTCGCCCCCACGCCTACAAACATTTCTACAAAGTCTGAACCCGAAATCGAAAAGAAAGGCACTCCGGCCTCCCCTGCAATCGCACGGGCCAGTAAGGTTTTACCGGTGCCTGGAGGGCCCATGAGTAAAACGCCTTTAGGAATACGACCGCCTAGTTTTGTAAATTTTTTGGGATCTTTTAAAAAATCGATGATCTCTTCCAATTCTGCTTTGGCCTCATCGCAACCTGCCACATCCAAAAAAGTAATGCGCTTTTGATTTTCGTTGAGCAAGCGGGCACGGCTTTTACCAAAACTCATCGCTTTGCCCCCCCCAATTTGAATTTGCCGCATAAAGAAAAAGAAAAAGAGGAAAAGCAAAACCATGGGCATCCAAGAAATTAAAATCTGTTGCCAGATGGGGGTTTCTTTTTGCTTTTTATAATCTACCTTGGCATCTGATTTTGCCAAAAGATCTAGGGTTTTTTCGGAGTTAGAAGGGCCCACCGTTTGAAAATAGGCCCCATTTTTAAAATTATCTTTGAATTTTCCACTGTATTCATCATCTTGGATAGCTACTTGGTCTACCTGGTTTTTCCCCGCTGCCTCCATAAACTCGCTAAAACTAATGGTTTCACGTAAAGTCGGGCGGGTTCCTAATAAATGCAAGGCTAGTACCGAGGAAAGAATAATGAAGGCCCAAAGGGCGATTGTTTTTTGACTTTGTTTCACAAGAAAACCTTTCTAAGCTTTGATAAGCACTCAAAAATGTAACACAGGCTGTTTTAAGCGATCAATAGAAAAAACCCCTCTGATTCAAATGGGATTTTTTCCATTTTATCAAGTGGAGTTCCCCTCCTTCAATTTGAGCTCCCCATCCTTGAGGAAGGCTTAGTTTCATCTTCTGTTTATGCTGCATCACCATTTGATCTAAGCCCTCCAAATGCCTTCTCGAAAGGCTTCTTTTTTTGATATTTAAGGCCTTAAACAAGTGAGTATACATTCTATATCTTACTGGAACTAATTGTTTTTTTAAAGAAATAAGGGGATAGCGAACTTGATTTTTGCTTCTTTTTAAATGGGGAGAAATCTTCTTGGAGACCTCTTCTTCGAGACATCTATTTTCAAGCTGTAGACTTTCAATGCCCTGAAGCATTTTTTCAATGACTTTGGGATGTATTTTCTTCAAGGGAGCCAAAACTTTTTTTCGGAGATAGTTTCTTAAATAATCTGTTTTTTGATTCGAGCGATCTTCTCTCCAATGCAAGCCTCGTTCTCTTGCAAAATCAAATAAGTCTTCTTTAGTAAAATTCAAGAGGGGACGAATGAGTTTTATCTTTGAATCTTCTCTCATAAAACGAAAAGCCTCCATGGAAGAGAGCCCTTCGGGCCCTGCTCCACGAATCCATCGAAATAAAAAAGTCTCCACTTGATCGTCTGCATGGTGAGCCAAGACAATTTTTTTTGCGCGGTGTTTTTGGGCAATCTTTTCAAAAAAATCGTAACGAATATCGCGGGCTTTTTCTTGTAAGTTCGATTTTGGCATCTTCGTCAAAGACTTCACTGCGAGAGCCAGCCCCATCGAATTGGCTAATGCTTTCACCCATTTTTCGTCTAAGTTCGAATCTTTGCCTCTTAAATGGTAATTGACATGCGCGACTATCATTTCCAAAGACCATTCTTGGGAAAGCTGTTTTAACAGTGTCAGGAGAACGACAGAATCGAGCCCACCTGAAACCCCGACCACGAGGCAATCTTTCGGGGAGAGGAGTGATTGCAGCTCAATGTTTTTTTTAAATTTTGAATAAAAATTCATGAAAGAAGGGATCATTGCTGGCATTTTGAACAGTAACCAAAAACTTCATGGATATGTTTAATAATTTGAAAATGGCTTTTTTGAGCGACTTTATCTTGCAAAAGTTCGATTTGCTCATCGTGAAATTCAATAATTTTACCACATTTCATACAAATAAGATGATCGTGATGCCGGTCCGTCGCTTTTTCAAAACGGGAATGCCCATCTCCAAATTGCCACTGGTGGGCCAAACCACTTTCTTTGAGCAATTTTAACATTCGATAGACGGTGACATAGCCTATTTTGGGATCGGTTTTTTTAACTCGTTCCAGCAATTCTTCGATGGTCAAATGACCCCCTACCTTCAAAAAAGCTTCTAAGATCACTTCGCGCTTTCGAGTACAGCGAATCCCTTTTTCACTGAGAGTTTGTTTAAGATTTTTTAAGGTAATAGGCAATTCAATCGCTCCAGCAAAACAATTTAAGCTTTTAACAAGTTTAAAGTCCTTTTTTTAACAATTTTCAATAAATTTACACATGGCGCTCTGCGTTACAAATTAATTTTGACAAGCCTTCCCCTCACTCGATACACTGATCGGATACCAAATGATCCCATGAAAACGAAAAATAACTCTAAAATCCATATCCTTTTGATTGAAGATAATTCTGATCATGCGGAACTGATTATCAGGTCTCTTTCTCGTTCTCTTCCCAAGGCATTGTTCAAGCATAGCCTTAAGCATCAAGAATGCCTAGGCCTTATAAAAAAGAAAAAGTACGATCTTATCTTAATGGATTTTTACCTTTCAGGAGCACCCACTTTACAACTCCTCCAGACCTTAAAGAAATTGAATCCTGAGATTCCCATCATTATTATTACTGGCCAAGGGGATGAAAGAACGGCTGCCAAATCTATTAAGGCGGGAGCTGAAGAATACGTTGAAAAAACGAGAGAATCACTTGAAAAGCTTCCCAATATTATTTTAAACATCCTCGAAAAAAATAAAGATAAGCAAAAAAAGACGAAGAAGAAAAAAACCCAGCCCAGCAAAAGCACTCCCCATCTCAAGGGAGTTTTCAAAGAGTTTGAACACATTTCTACTTCTCTTAAATCTCTCTATAAAAGACTAAATGGCGCACCCCCTTCTCCCAAGTCGAAAAAGGGAGAGCTCAAGAAAATCCCTCTCTTAGAAAAAAAGGTAACCGGATTGAAATCTTTGATGCAAAAATTATTTATGAGTGAGTAGGCTTAAGCTTGCCACTTTATTTCGCCCATTTTCCTTTGCAAAATAAAGATATTGATCGGCCACTTTGATCATGGCTTCGAAATTAGCAAAATTGGCATTGATGAGGGTAGACACCCCGATACTTAAAGTGACCCTCATTTTATTTCCTTCAAACTCAAAAATATGCTTTTCAATGGCCTGACGAAGCCTTTCGGCCAAACGAACCGCATCCTCTTCGGAGGTATCTCGCATTAAAATCACGAACTCTTCGCCCCCATAACGCGCAAATAAATCTTCATTTCGGATAATATTTTGGGTAATGTCCGATATCTTTTTCAAAAGATAATCGCCCGCTGGATGACCGTAAGTATCGTTCACCTTTTTAAAATAATCGAGATCAAAGATCATCAAGGATAAAGAAAGCCCCTTTCTGGTGGCATGGGAAAATTCCTGATCCATTTGATCAAGGAAGTAAGATTTTGTGCGGGCTTGGGTAACAGCATCGAAATTTGCCATTTTATAAATCTGACTTTGCTTCTGAGCTTCGAGGTTAGAAACATAAGAAAAAGTCATAATCGTTTGGGAGCTGATTTGAATGGTATCTTTGTCGTGGAGGGCCTGTTTTGTGATTTTTACCCCATTCACGTAGGTGCCATTTGTGGAACCCAAATCTTCGATGCTCACTTGGCTGTCTTTAACCATGAGCTTAAAATGTTGGCGAGAAATTCCATCATCATGGACCACAATCGAAGCTTCTTTGCTGCGCCCCACAACGAACTCTCCCGCCTTCAAAAGATGGAGCTGGCCCATGGAAGGCCCCCCCATAAAACTCAAAGCCGGGGACTTAGGACCCATTCCCTCCAAATCACGAATTTGAGTCACAACCGTTTCGTCTTTAAACATAGTGGCTCTAATACTAAAAGCTTGTAGAAAAATTGTAGCGGCTCTTTCGAAGCTTGTCGAGAAGAAGATAAAAAAACTTCTAGCGGGCCAAGTAGATTAAAACTGTTAAAACGACGAAAAAAATAAGCAGAGCAGAGATTAAAGAGTAAAATCGCTTCCGTGATTTTTGTTTATCAGAAGCAGACAAATCTTGAGCAAACACACCTGTCACGGATAACTCCTCTTCTGAAAGAAAAGGAAGCGACATCTCTATCTTTCCATCAAATGATTTTGGGTCATCTTCTTCATCATTCCAACTAATTTCATCAAAGATAGATTTAAAATCGATTTGCTGAGGATCTACTATTTGAGTGTCATCGTAGCGAAGCACCGTGGTTGTTTCTGCATTTTCAGACGACTGCATCGTCGAAGAAAGATCTACCAAAGCCGCTTCTTCTCGGTAAGTCTTTTCAAAGTGGATATCTCCTGTCACTTCTTCATCTCTCCCAAATAAATGTGAAAGATAATCACTCACGCTCCCTGCTTTGAATTCTGGATAATATTTTAAAAGATATTTGGTAAGATCGAGCCCCATATCATGGGCGCTTTGATAACGATCTTTCATATTGCGTGCGAGGGCTTTGATCACAATGCCGTCTAACTCCTCATGCACATCACTCCTAAAGCGCGAAGGAGGCAAAATCGCCATTTCCTTTACGGCTGTCACCGTTTCTGAATTGGACTTCTTTTTGAATAAGCGTTGCCCTAGCAAAAGCTCCCATAAAACAGTGCCCGCCGAAAAGATATCAGATCGACTATCAATTTCGACTCCTTCAGCTTGTTCAGGAGACATATAAGCGAACTTTCCCTTTAAAATTCCTTTTTCCCCTTCTCCCAATTTGAAAGCGGCTTTAGCCACTCCAAAATCAACCACCTTCACATTTCCAGAATAACTAATGATAATATTTTGAGGAGAAATATCCCGATGAACAATTTTAAGATCACCACCCTGTTCATCTTTTTTCCGATGCATGTAATCAAGAGCATCGCAAAGAGCCGATAAAAAATAGACGCAGCACTCCACGGGGATCTTTTGCCGATTTTCGAGAGCCTTTCTTTGAATTTGGCTCAAATTTTTTCCATCGACATACTCCATGACAATGAAATAGTCGTTTCCCACTTTTCCTAAGTCATAAATTTGGGCAATATTTCCGTGAGATAAATTGACGGCGATCTTTGCTTCAGCAACGAGCATATCGATAAATTCTTTGTTCGCAGCAATATGAGGTAAAATTCGTTTGATAACGATAAACTTTTTTAAACCCATGAAATCGTAGGTGAGACCTTTAAAGATTTCAGCCATTCCGCCTTGGGCGATTTTTTCCAAAATAAAATAATGTCCGAAAGGCCTTGGTTTAGTCATATCGTTTTGAGGGGAGCTCTATCCCCATCTTCAAAGGAGTTGTGGAGTAAAGACCTCATTTTTTTCATGAGCGGAATCTCATCCATACAAAAAAGCTCTTAAAATACCTTTAAATTATAAGCACTTCTAAAAAATGTAAGCCATTCATTTTTTGGCACGAAAGCTGCTTTATTATAAGGACCGTACACACCTTCAGAAATCAAGAATTCAGATAGATCTCGCCAAATAAATATTTCTCTTCTCGAAAGCCCACCCTAACTACCTGTAATTAAACTTGAGATTACAGGTAGTTACACCCTCCTTTTTATAAACCCCTCCCACTCTTTGGTAAACCAATCATCCCTTTTCCTTTTTTACAAGATACAAGTTTCAAGAAAACTCTATAAGGTATGGCAACTTATCTTAGCTTTCACCGATAAGTTTTTTAGAATATTTAACTTTTAAATTCAAAGGAGCGCCTATGGGGGGGCCAGGCGGCGCCGATCCTAAAACTTATCTTCATTCGGGCCAAGCTTTTGCTGGAAATCTATTTCTAAAAGAGGATTTCTACAATGCATCTTCTTGTGTCAATTGCCACCAGGTCATTCCTCAAAGCACTTGTCAGACTTGTCATAAAGCAAAAGTATTTTTCCCCTCTTCCGTTTTACTTCGTCCTTCTCCTTGCGATGCAGAAACGCGATGGCCCTCTTTTCTCCAGGAAGCTGTTCCACAAATTCAACTCTACCCTTGGTGGGTAGACCAAAATTATCTCTCCACTCAACTTCAAAGAAGCAGCAACCCCGTGAGCCCTCGAAAAGTGGACCTCAGTATGGAAATTTTTCTAACTCCTGGCGCGGGATTTCAGGTGCCTGGCTATGAATTTCAAGTTCGACCGGATGCCAAAATTATTTTTGCCCCACAACTTGCTGGTAAAGGCGAAGATTTAAGTATTTTACTCGAAAATCAAAAGCTTCTGGAACTTCATAACGTAAGAGTCACTCCTAGCCTTTGGTACGGAAATTTTCTACCCAATAATTGGCTTCAAGAAATTAATGTAAAAGAGGGCCATCCTTTTCTGCGCGCGGTAGTGGGAGCGCTTAATCTTTTCAGAAATATCGACAATCCCTCTTACTCAGACATCGATCTTCAAGAGTATATCTTTCCGCACTTGCCCGTCGCCTACAATACCCAAACAGGCGAGCTTCTCAACATGGAAGAATATAAAAGTACAGTTTCCTCCCAGGGAAGCGTTCTTGAAAAAATGGAAACCACTTATGAAATTGTGAAAAGCAATGAATTCCCTCCTCTGATTAAATTAAGTGAAATTTTAAATTTAATTCAGAAGTTTATTCAGGCCTCAGAGTTAAGTAAGAAAAACGAAAAAGAAAATGAAGAAGCCTCGCCGCTCGATAGATTCATTTCTGCCATTGCCTTGAATTTGGAAATCAACCCCGATGAAATTAAATATCCAAATTTCTATGCTCGTTTCAACCCTCATGAAAGCAATCCCCTCTCCTTGAAAGTGACCACTCTCGGACCCAGCAAAATTGAAAGCGTTGAAGCCAATGGCAAACTTACACTCGAAGAGCTCTTTATTCCTCAATGGGTTCATCTTCAAAATGGAGAGGCTCACATCGAAGTGAGCTATCATGCCAATCAAGAAGCAACACTCCACATCGACTCTCTTCATGCTTATTTAAAACCAATGGATTATTTCAAAGAAGATGCCCGCCAATTGGGAAGGGTTCAGCTTCAAAGCGGCGAAATTCAAGATGGCAAAGCAATTCGATATTTTGGAATCGATTTTCCTCCGGGAATTCATCTTCATCAAGTAAGCTCCAATATCGTCGATTTGCAAGCGAACCTCGAATTAAGTTTTCGTCTCAAACTTCCTTTTCTTGGCGATATTCAGATGAGTTTTCCTTTGATAATCCAAACGCAACTTAAGAAAAATTCCGAAGGAATTTTTGATCTAGCAAGCTTCCGCCCGCTTCCTCGATCTAGCCTCGTTTATTTGCCTTCCTTGAAAGTTGAATGGGGAAATCCAAAAAACCCGCATTCATTGGAATCTGATTTATTGCTCACCGATATCCCTGAACTCATGATGCCGACCGAGCTAGGCACACTCCAAAGTGGTTTTTGGATGAGCACTCAAATTCAGCAAAGCAAAGGCCTTGAAATCCAAGAGGGCCTCGTTGAGTTTTCTCTTCCTCTGCTCATCGATGCGGAAGGGAATTATTCCTTGGAAAATCTGATCAGCTCTTTTCAGACGAATTCTCAAATTCATTTTGCCCTCAAAAATCATCAAGCCCTAGAGGGAGAGTTTAAATTTTCAAGACAGGCTTATGGTGGCGTCGAAGAAATGAATTTTTTCGCTTCGCTGGCAGAGCAAGATTCAAGCGGACATAGCTCCGTGCCGCTGCTCGAGGATTTCAACCTTCGATATGTAAATCAAGCAGAAGGCCCCGATCAACATACTTCTCTCAGCTTAGATGCCCGCGCCATCTTTCTTGCTTTCCTCAATCTTACAGATTCTCATTTAGATTTAAAATATCGAACTTTAACTCGAGAAGATGAAGTAAAATATTGGGGGGTAGATTACTTTAGTTTTTCAGCAAATCAAAAAGCCTCCCCCTGGAAAGCTCGAGGCATTCTTCGGGGCCCTTTTGTTTTGCGTAGCACTTCAAAAGCTGCCAAACCCTTTGAGATAGAATGGAATCCCTCACAACACCAAATGAAATTAAGCAACATCGGCATTGCCTTTAATGCAAAAAAAATTACAGTTCCCGGACTCGCTCAATTCACTCAAAACGGAATCTCAAGCTTGGATCTTGATGGGCGCTTGGGAGGACATTGGCTTTTCAATACTGATTCCTATGCGGGAAAAGGAAAAGTGGTGATTCAAGGAGATAAAGAGGGAGATATTCATTTTCGAGGGAAAAATGGGCGAAGACTCGAAGCGCCTCTGAATCCGGAAGAACCTCAACGTCTTTATGAAATTCCCCTCCTTGCCAATACCACTTTTGTGATCGATCAAATCAAGCGTCTCGATCTTCAAAACGAGCAAGTGAAAGGCCATTTTAAACTCTCTACCTTAGTGGATTGGCTGGCTCTTCGGCCTTTAGGCATCCAATGGAACGAACATGATGAATTTGTTTTCGAATTTGACCATCTTCCCTATTCTCCGGCGGGCTACGACAACAAAGTAAGAGAATTCTTCCGAAACATCGCTCTCCAAAAAGTTTTGATCAAAGCAAAGGGGGGCACGCCATGACACCCCCTACCTTAAATCTTTTAAAACTTCATGAGCTTGTTCTTTTACCTGATGAAGAGAATCAAGCATTGGAAGGTCTTTTTCTGCCAGATTTACAACTGCAACTCCATTCTCCGTTAGGAGATACAGCAAATTCTCTTCCTCAAAATTTTCGCTTAGGAGATTTTAAGCTGGCTTGGAATCCTCCGGCGCTCTGGAAGCCTTCTTCTCATGTTATTCAAAGCCAAAGCACTCCTCCTGAAGCAATGGAGACCAGCCGAGTTGAAAACAAAACACTCAACGAAGATCAAACATGGACCCTCATTACCGACATCTTACTCCTTATCGAAAGCATGGATGTAAAAGGCACAAACATGCTCTCAAACGGAGATGAAGGGGGCTGTCGCTATAATGAAATGGCAGATCGTCGAAATCTAGAAAAAGAATTAGATAAATGCACCGTTTTATTCGAACCCAAAACTCGCGCTTCTGTCGATCTGCAGTTAAGAAAAAGAAAGGGAAGCAATGAAAGCCTCATCACGCGATTTCGGGTTTTATACAATCAGAGCATCATGAAGGATGAATTCCCCGATAATCAGGTGAAGGTGTGGGGTTTTGAGTTTAGCCCTTTCCCAAAAAATCCTATTCCCTTTTATGAAGAAATCGACCCGCTCACTGCCAAAGGTTATTCGCTCCGCTACATCGTAAAGCCCAATCAGCTCCTCCAGATTCCTTTCATCGGTTATCCCATTTTCAAGGGAGTGGCAGAACCTAACGCAAAATTAGATATCACCAAAGATTTTCTCGCCTCACTAGGCCTCGATAAAGAAGATTATTTTCAGGAAGCACATTCTGATCCTTTTAAAATTCCTCAAAGCGTTTCCGATTTCATGAGAATCATCCGACACATTGAAACCGATGATGATAAATTGAGCGTGGTGAACGTGAACAAGGTAAAGGGCCGGCCTCGCCTTTTTGACTGGTTATCCTTTGGAAAAATAGACTGGGTCTCTCACTTAAGAGAAGGCGTGTTAAATATTCCAAACTTTGGGTCCTTCACTTTCGCCCAAGAAAAATTGCGAGCCAAGCTCTCTCAAAGCGCTGATGATAGAGAAGAGCAACATCGCATTTTAGACCAAAACTCGCGCCTTGAAATTCGGGCAACCCAACAAACGATTGAAGCCTCTCTCGTCAATATCGAAATGAAGGAAGCCCACTTCTCGATAGGACAGCATGATATCGTCTTAAAGGGCTTGAAGGCCGGAAAAATCAGCTCCAAACTTCCTGGCTTGAAGAAGCTCATCCAAAAATTTTCGGAGGGGGCGTTTAAGCTAGAAGATCTCGCTCTATCTGCAGAAGACCTACACATCGACGAAATGATCATTCGCGATGATAAAAATAAAATCACTACCCATTTAAAGAATGCCCACATTGAAAAATTTAATTTCGATGGCTTATCTCATATTTCCGCAGAAGGTATTTCAGCTGACCTCATTAAGATTGGCAGCGAAAAATTATCGATGGGCCTGCATATTCAAGGTGCTAAAATTCCAAAAGTTACTTTCGAACACTCCTCTCTACAAGACTCTCTTGTTATCTCTCGTATCGAAGGAAAAAATACACAGCTTGATTATTCTAATACCCATTTGCAGACTCAAAGAAGCACTTTTGAAAATCTAAAATGGATTGAAAATGCGAGTGGCAGCCACCTCACCCTTCAATCTCTGCAATCGGCGGGTTCTCTGCAATATCAAGCGGCCTCAGGAGTTTCTTTCGAAACTTCGGGTTCTTCGGAGTTAAGCGAAATTCAGGTAGATTACACGACGCTTCAAAAAGACGAGGCAAAGCTCAATGTTCAATTTGAAATCGCAGGAGAAATCGAGCAACTGGGCGTGGAGCAAAATGATACTCTCTTGATGCACTTATCAAAAACGCATTTTAATCCTTCTAAACTCCAACTGAACGTATGGCTAGATCCCTCCGCGGGAAACGCACTCAGAGGGGTGCAGTATGATGTAGATTTCAATATCCAGAAAACCGAACTTCAAGAAAGTAAAATAGGCCCGGTGGTGATCGCCCCCTCTACTCTTCAAAATGGCCGCATTCATTTTAAACAAGATTCTTGGGCTTTATGGCATTTACCTCAAATCGATGTTTCGGGAACTCTTGATTTGCACATCCAAGAGATTGTCGGCAGAAACGAATCCTTTAATATTCCAGGGCTTTCTGTTTCGGGAAAAATCCGAAATATTAGGCTAGAGGGGCCCGCCCATTTTTTCACGACACCCAGCGGCTGGACTTTCGAAAAAATTTCTAATGAAAAAGAGGATGCCCTCCATGCCCAAGCCAACATTGAGGGCATTGAAATCATCCATGACCCCCATAAAATTCCTGACAAGAGCTTATTCAAATGGGCCTTTAACCATGTGGTAAAAACCGATTTAAGTTTTAGCTCCGCCAATCTTTCTTTAGAAGACATCGAAAAAATGGAATTTGCGCTGAGCACTCCCCAAAAACCGACCGACAACTCTTTGCAGCTTGTGCGATTTAAGAATATTCGGGTAGATAATATCCAAGCCAGTGGGGTTGCCTGGGCGAAATTCCCGCTTTTTTACTACATGCGCGGCGTGTTTCCACAAATTGGAACTCTTTATGAAGGAAGCCTCGTAAGACCCAGCTTCATTTCACTCGATCAATTCAGCATCGATCAAAATGGCTCGGGCCTCGTCACCACACTCCAGGGTTTGAAAACAGAACTCTTAGAAGTGGGGGGAGAACAAAAATTTGCCTTGGCCGATATTCCTCTCTTAAAAATCGCCCCTCAAAGCGAAGTGCCTATCGATACGGGCAACCACGAAAATCACATTCATTTATTCCTTATCGATAAACCCAGAGGCGGATACATCAAACTTAAATCCGTTCCTCGCCCCCTCGAGCAGCGACATTCACGCGTCATGAAGCCCCCTTCCCCCTCTCTTATGAAACCAAGAGAAAACGAGACCAATCCGCATCCCAATGAAGATGATTTCTAAAATGATGGAGCAGCACTTCATTCAAGACTTTTTCTTCCTTTTCTTTTAAGGTTTCAAAAAGAAAAGCCGGGTTTTCTAAACATTTTTGGAGTTCAGAAGATAATTCTAAAAAGCTCTGGGAAGGATAGTAACAAGCTTCACAAAGCATGCCCCCTCCCAGCAAGTCAAAGAATCGTAAAGCCGTCTTTTCCTTACTCCCACACTTAATACACTGCTCCATTTGAGGAGCAAGGCCCATCACCTGCAGGCTCTCTAACAAAAAAGACCAAAAGATTTTATTACAGGGGCTCGCTTCCTCTAAGTGCAACAAACTGCGATACAAAACTCTAAAAGCCCTTTCATCATTTTGCCCTTCCTTGTAAACACGATGGCTGGTTTCCAAAAAGCCGGAAGCGAGCAAAATCGCCTGATAATCAGACCTGATTTTAGGAAAATTAGACAAAAGCTGGGCTTGTTCGATAAAAACGAGAGAAGAATTTTTTCTTTCCTTCACTTGGATTTTCACCCAGCAAAAAAGATCGAGGGCCGGCCCGAAGCGCTTCAAACTCGCTTTGGCCCCTTTCGCAATGCCTTGAAGCCTCCCCTTTTCTTTGCTGAGAAAACTCACAATCTGATCTTTCTCGCCATAATCCCAGCGTTTCAAAATGATGGCTTCTAAGCTTTGGCTCTCACCCATAAATCCACCTTAGCAGAAAAAAACACCCAAGCCCTAAAATAAAAACAAATAAGAACCAAATCCACCTGGGAGTTTTATTTCGAGGAGCAGAAAATTCAGGAAGCTGCTTTGCTTCGATAAAATGATCCAAAAAAATCATGACCTCTTCTTGATTGAGCCCAATATAATTTACATAGGTTTTGACATAGCCTTTAAGGAAAACAAGGGCAGGAAGTTTATCGAGTTGATTGGCTTCGATGGCTTCGAGATAGTGGAGGCGAATATGGGTTGCCTGGGCAAGCTCTTGGAGCGTAATCCTCCGCAATTCTCTGGCACGCTTGAGCATTCCCCCCAAGGATTCAGAATTCTGAATCAGTTCAATTGGGGCCCTTGCTTGAATTTGCATTTATTTTCCACTTAACACATTGAGTATTTTTTTTCCACTCACACTCAAGGTTAAACGATCCGTCACCACGGCATGCTTTAAGGAATGAGCGCAGCCGCAATTTCTTTCGTGAGGGAGCAGGCTTAACACTTTTTGAAGCATTTTTTTGGCTTTTTCAATGTTGGCACTCAACGTAGCCATCACCTGCTCGGTGGTGACAGAATCATGATGGGGATGCCAGCAATCGTAATCGGTAGAAAGGGCTATCGTCGAATAACAAATTTGAGCCTCCCGTGCGAGTTTGGCCTCGGTGAGATTGGTCATTCCAATCACATCGGCGTTCCAACTGCGATAAAGATGAGATTCCGCCTTCGTAGAAAATTGCGGGCCTTCCATGCAAATATAAGTTCCTTTTGCATGGTGCGCAATGTTGAGGGAGGCCGCCGCTTCGGCAAGCTTTCCGCGCATTACCGAACAAAGAGGCTCGGCAAAAGAAACGTGGGCGACAATTCCTTCCCCAAAGAAAGTAGATTTGCGCCCAAAAGTTCGATCGATAAATTGGTCTATAAACACTAAATGCCCTGGCTCTATTTCTTCCTTCAAAGACCCCACCGCCGAAACGGAAAGAATTTGCTCCACTCCAAGCGTTTTCATGCCCCAAATATTAGCTCGGTAATTAATTTCGCTGGGGGTGAAGCGATGCCCCCTTCCATGACGAGAAAGAAAAACGACTTCTCGGTTTTCAAACTTTCCTAGTACAAATTCATCGGAAGGGCTTCCAAAAGGAGTTTCGAGCTTCGAGCGCTCCAGCACTTCGAACGATTCCATTTCGTATAAGCCACTCCCCCCTATAATTCCGATTCGAGCTGTTTTCACAATTCTCTCCTTCTATTTTTTTCTCTACCTGCAGCCTATTTTGAAGACAAGTTATTATTTGAACCCGGCGCCAAAGCCTTTTATAGTAGCCCCATGATCAAAAACTATTCTTTGAATAAAATTCTAAAAACCGCGCTTCGCAATGGAGGAGACTTTGCCGAGATCTTTTTTGAAAAATCAGACTCCACTCAAGTACATTGCGAAGAAAAATCCATCGAAAAAATCGTTACGGGCAGCGATATCGGAGTAGGCCTTCGTGTTTTATATGAGGGAGAAACCGCTTATGCTTACACGAACGATGTTTCAGAAAAATCTCTCTTGGAACTCGCCCAAAAACTTTCAGAAGCCTTGCACGCCAAAGCATTCTCCCAAGAAATTAATCTAAACCTCTTAAAACCCGGCTGGCAGAACCCCATCGAAGAAAATCCCTCTCAAGTGAGCTTCGATGAAAAAGTAAAAAAAGTTTTGTGTGCGAGCCATGTTGCCTGGGCGGCTCATCCGAGCATTCAACAAGTTTCGGTGAGCTACCGAGATCTTCTCCGAAACATCTGCATCGTTAATTCCAATGGAGTGCTCGCGGAAGATGAACAAACCTACACCGTGTTCGTGGTGCAAGTGGTGGCTCGGAAAGGGGACGTCATCCAAACGGGCTATGAACCCATTGGAGGCACTCTAGGTTTCGAGCTCTTCAAAAGCACTTCTCCCGAAGAGGTGGCTCATGTTGCCGCAAAACAGGCCATTCTCATGCTTTCGGCCCCCAAAGCCCCCGCGGGAAAAATGCCCGTAGTTTTAAGCGCCGAAGCCGGCGGCACCATGGTGCACGAAGCCGTGGGGCACGGCTTAGAAGCCGATTTAGCCCTCGAGGGTTTATCGGTTTATCAAAATAAATTAGGAGAACGGGTGGCCTCTCCGCTCATTACCGTGCTCGATGACAAAACTCTTCCCCACAAGCGCGGTTCTTTCTTGTTTGATGACGAAGGCACCCCGGCGCAAAAAACGCTGCTCATTGAAAAGGGCATTCTCAAAAATTACATGTCGAATCATTTGTATGCCGAAAAAGCAAAACTTGCCTCTACAGGCAATGGTCGCCGCGAGAACTATCGCTTTCGCCCCATTGTGCGAATGACAAACACGATGATTGCCCCGGGAAAAGATAAGCCCGAAGATATTATCCGTTCTGTTGAAAAAGGTCTCTTCGTAAAAAAAATGGGCGGCGGCCAGGTAAATACGGTGAATGGAGATTTCATGTTTGAGGTGACCGAAGCCTATCTTTTAGAAAAGGGAAAAATAGGCGAAGCCGTGCGCGGGGCTACCCTTACCGGAAACGGCCCCGAAGTTTTAAAGCTCATCGATCAAGTAGGTAACGATTTAGGTTTCGGCATCGGCACTTGTGGAAAAGATGGCCAAGGGGTTCCGGTGGCCGATGCGCAACCCACTTTAAGAATTCCGGAGATTGTGGTGGGCGGAGTAAATTAAACCCACATCACCCACGAATAATTTCTACCTTCTTTATTCAAACCCTGTTGAGACTCATGACGAAATGAGTAATACCTTTGTTTATCACACAAGGTACAATCTGCCAATACTTCCATCTGATTTTTAGGAACCCCTAATTCTCGGGCCAAATCAAAATTCATACGCTTGAGATCTAGCAAGAACTTTCCATTCTCTTTTTCAAAAATATATTCCCCCGCAAACTCTCTCGCAACTTCTTCTCTCACTTCATAGCATTTTGCGCAAATGGCGGGCCCTATGGCCATATGAATTTTTGAAAGGTCCAGCTTGAATTCATTTCTAATTTTCAAAAGCACCTTTTCTAAAATTTTTAATTTCGTTCCCCGCCAACCCGCATGCACGGCCCCAATCAAACCAGCAGGATGAGCCATTAAAATCGGAACGCAATCGGCTGTTTTTACCGCGATAGGAATATTTTTTTGCCTACACAAAAGGGCATCGCCTTCTTGCAAATGAATCTGCCTAAAATCCTCCGGCGTCTTTAATACCCGAATAAGCTCTCCATGCACTTGTTTGAGCAAAAGATAATCTTTTACTAAAGGAAAAAATTGAGAAGGGTTTTTGCCCAAAAAAGCCCCTCTAACCCCTTGAAATGGCTTAAATTCAATCATTTTTTACTCCACAACTTTTCCTTAAAACTACCGATAAAAGATAGCAAGGAGATTAGATGGCACACGACGCTTATCCCGTCGAATTCGTTTGGGCGGGCATTCCTTATAATTCCGATATCTATTGGATAGATCAAAATGGCGATGGACGTGTTTCTGAAAATGAACATCTCCAAATCCCCGATGGAGGGCTTTGGCAAAAAAATGCAGATGAATACATCAAAGCCCATCCTGAATTTTTTTCTGAAAACATTCAGTGGCAAGCGAAGCGCTTCAATTCGAGGGCTGAATATTTCGACCACCCTGAAAAGACGAGTTTAAAACTCCAACTTCTCATTGATATCGCAAAATTGAAGCGTATGGCGAATCGCCCGGGAATTTATTCCGATCTTTTGCGCGATCTTTACTTCATTCAAGATGAACTCCAATACACTAAATTCCGTTATGCAAAACCTGAAGAAGTGCCCCAAGGCTTTTTAGCACTCTATAATCCCCTTAATTCTACCATGAGCCTTTCTTATAATACGCCCACGGCCCTGCTCATTCATGAAATGGATCATGCTCTCACCACGCATCGCCGCACCGATCGCGCTGTTTTAGATCAATATCCCAATTATGACAAAAATCTTGTGACAGGATTTGAGTTTTACCTCGACTATCCTTTGGATGAAGCGCCCAAGTTTTATTACGATGCACTGCAAGCCTACGACCCCCTCCTCAATAGCCCAGATCCCGAAAAAGCCCTTTGTTTGAACGATGCCAACAAAAAGGCAGCGCTTGCTAATGAAGTGCAAGCCTATCTCACGATGTGCCGCTACCTCCTTTTTCAAATGGAGGTAAGCGATCAAGACCTCAAAACAATCAGAAGAGGCGGGAGTGAAGCTAAAAAATTCTTATCTTCCCTGCAGACAAAATTGGAAAAACTCTTAGGGGGAAGCAATTTAAACCCGGCATGGGTAAATGAAATGCTTCTCCATTATTTTGCAAAAGCAGGCTTTTGGGGCAGCAGCGATCTCGCAGATTTTGTCGATGAATATTATAGCCATCAAAAAGCCCCCGGCTTTGTCGATACCGATGCCTGCATCGAAAGGCCTCGGGCTTCTAGAGCTTGCGGTTTTTCCTTTGGCAATTAATTTGAAATTTCTTTTTGGGCTTCTTGGAGAATTTTTTGGAAATCGGAAGGCAAGCTCGCCTCTCCTTTAATTTTTTTTCCGCTCACAGGATGAACAAATTCTAAGCGCTGCGCATGAAGCATTTGCCGCTTGATCTTTTGAACCAGCCCCTGAAGAGCAGGACTCAATTTATGAATCCATTGCCTTCCTCCGTAAACGGCGTCTCCCACCACCGGATGGCCGGATTCCGCCAGATGAACCCGGATTTGATGGGTACGTCCCGTATGAGGTTTTACTTCTAAAAGAGCCATGTTGGAAAACCGCTTCAATACCTTAAAGCTTGTTTTGGCTTCTTTTCCTTGCTGAGTTTTAGAAGATATTTTTTTCCGATTCCCTCGGCTTCGCCCCAACTTATTTTGCATCATGCCAGAATCTTGCTTGAAGCTTCCATAAGCCAACGCGAGATAGGTTTTTTGAATTTCGCGATTTTGAAACATACGAACCAGCTCTGCATGAGCCCGATTATTTTTAGCCACCAGCATAATGCCAGAAGTATCCTTATCGAGGCGATGCACAATGCCAGGGCGGAGTTTTCCCCCAATACCCGATAAATCTTTCAAGTGGTACAAAAGCGCATTCACTAAGGTGCCCTCCGAATGCCCCGCTGAGGCATGCACGACAAGTCCTGCGGGTTTATCGATGAGAGCCACGTGCTTGTCTTGGTAGAGAATTTCGAGAGGAATGGCCTCTGGCTTCGTTTCTAAACTTGCAGGCGCCGGAATCTCAATTTCAATGCAATCTCCCACCCGTATTTTATAGGCGGCCTTTGCTTCATGCCCATTGAGTTTGATGTGCCCTGCTTCGAGAAGTTTTTGGATTTGATTGCGAGTGAGGCCTAAATTTTGCCGCGCCATAAAAAGGTCGAGCCGGCCTGAGGGCATGTCTGGAGAAATTTTAAAGGAATAATGTTGGGCTACCAAATCGGACACGTAATATAATTCTTTTCGGCAAGCAGTGAATCATTTAAAGTTTTATAAAAAAGCCACTGGGCGCTTTTTTCTTCCAAAGAAAAACGCATTTTGAATTTTTCCAAAAGCTCCTGCAAGGCAGAGCCTTGAAAGAGAGCATCTTCGCAAAGCAGCTTCTCCCATTTTGGGGCTTCCTGATGGAAGGCTTCATTCATCCAAGAAAAAGCTTCTTCTTCTAAAATTTTAGGAATCATGCTCGATCTCTAAGTTCCAATAACTAAAATCTACAATATTCAGGAAGGGCTTCCAAGCTTCATGCAAAATTTTACGGCTCGGCAGATCTACAAATAAATTCCAACGGGGCCGCGCAGGTTTGCGAATTAATTTCATGTTTGCCTGCGTCACGCTGGAGCCGCCTTTTTTGCGATTGCACTCGATGCAGCTGCAAACGACATTTTCCCAACTCGTTTGCCCCCCTTTCACCCGCGGAATCACATGATCTAAATTTAAATCGCTTCGGGGAAATTGATTGCCGCAATACTGGCAAGTGTTGTTATCTCTCAAATAAATATTCATCCGCGAAAAACGAACGCTCTTTTTGGGGAGGCGATCGTAGAGCGTGAGTAAAATCACTCGGGGAATGCGGATTAAGCCTTCGACCAAGCCAATCGATTCGTGATGCTGTTCTACCGAAAGCTCCGACCACGTTTTATAGTCGTAGGTTTGGTATTGTTCGTCGATGGCATGGGCAATATTATGGTAGAGGAGAATAAAAGCCCGCCTCACCGTGGTGACATGCACCGGCAGGTAATTACGATTTAGCACTAAAACATTGCTTGATAATAATGACACGATATAGACCCCTACTCTCCCATAATCTCTAGAATAGGCCTTTTGGTCAACTCAATTATAGGAAGGCTTTCTGGTCTTTCTTGATGTAGCGCGTCGCACGCCAAGGATAGCGCATAAAAATAGATCCAAAACTAAGCGCCTGAGCCCCTAATTCACGAAGTTTATAAATATCTTCAAAATCCCAAACGCTGGGGCCAATCACCGGAGTTTTCAGCTGAGAACTTAAATCTTTGAGCATTTTCCAAGTAAAGGGCTGGGCCAACTTTCCTGAAACGCCCCCTCCTCCTAAAAGAGCCAGGGGGCTCGCTTGATCTGGAAAGACATAGCGCCACGGAACGGAATTAATCGAAAGGGCTTCCACCTTCCCCTCCACTTGTTTTGCAATAGAAAGATAATCTTGATTGAAAGAAAGCTTAAGTAAAAGAGGATGAGAAGTTTTTTCTTTCATTTTGTGAGCAGCTTCGATGACTGCCTCGCTATTATGATGAAGTTCTTGGGTGGTATTGGGGCACGAGGCATTGAGCTCGATGCCTTTGATGGCAAAATCTTGAAGTTTTTCGACCATCTCGCCTAATTTCTGAGGGTCATCTTCTGTAATCGAGCAAATGATCGAGTAAGGCCTCAAAGAAATTTTGGGCGCTACCTTTTGCAACCACCAATCGAGGCCTGGATTGCTCAAACCCACCGCATTCACCACTCCGTTTTTCAAAAGCTTTGCGCAGCTCCAAGGATGGCTCCAACGTAAATTGCCTTTTTTAGGAAGATAGGTGAGCGTTTTGGTAACGACGGTCAAGAGGGAGGGATCGAGCAAACCCAGCCAACGCAAGGGCCATTCCCAGGGCCAGCCTCGCCCATCATAAGCCAGTGCCCCGCTGGCTGCCATGTACTCAAAAGAATGTTTGTTGCTCAAATGAATCATAGGTTTGATTGATCTTAAAATTCTTTAATCATCACCAAAGCGTCTTCATTGTTATCGCTATAATAGCGTTTTCTTAAACCCACTTTTTCGAAACCAAATTTTTGATAAAGCGCCCGGGCGGCCACATTGCTCGTTCGCACATCGAGAAAAATTTTCTGAATGCCCTTTTCGAGAGAGGTTCTCAGCAAATACTCCATCATAAAAGAACCCAAGCCCAATCGGCGGTAAGCAGGATCCACCGCGATGTTAATTAAATGCATCTCTTCCTTCACGATCCAGTAATCGACAAATCCCACCAGGGCTTCTCCCACTTTCAATACGCAAGGATGGGCCAAATCAAGTTGGAGTTCTTCTTCGAAGAGATCGCGGGAATAAGGCTGGGTGAAGCTCGCCTGCTCGATGATGAGCACACGCTCCAAGTCTTCTTTTTGCATGGGTTCTACTTTAGGCTCTAACATCTTTATTTTTCGATTTTATTCCAAAGTTTTTTCAATCCCTCTTTCGTTTTGCTGGAAAAAAGAATGCATTCCTTGTGTGAAACCCCCAAGCCTTCAGCAATCAATTTCAAGCGTTTTTGCCATTCTCCCCGGCCCAGAATATCGCATTTCGTGAGCGCTATATAAAAGGGTTTTTGTTGATGGAAGAGCCATTCTTTCATTTGTTGATCGAGCGCATCCGGATCTCGGCGCAAATCATAAATCCAAACAGTGCCTCGAAAAGTCCGTCGATTTTGGAAGTAATGCTCCGCCAAGACAGACCATTGCTCTCGCAAAGTTTTAGAAGTTTTTGCATAACCATAGCCAGGAAAGTCGACGAAGATAAGGTTCTTTTTGACCCGATAAAAACACAGGCCCTGGGTGCGGCCGGGCGTGGAACTGGTTCGAGCTATTTTTTGGCCCAAAAGGGTATTGATGAGGGAAGATTTTCCCACATTCGATCGCCCCACAAAGGCAATTTCAGGTAGAGAGGGTTTTGGTAAGGCTTCTTTTATTTCAGCAAGGGCAATAAATTCAGGCTTCATGCCCACAGACTATAGGCACAAAGTGTTCAAGGGGGAAAAGATTTTTTATAACGATACGTGGCAAAGCCCACCCAAGCGAGCATGAGGAGAACAAAGCTAATCACTTCCTTGAAGCCTCCACTCGAAAAACCGTAAGAATGCAATCCTACGCCCAATACGAAATTCACCCCATACCAGGCCATCATCACTAGTAAAAAAGAAAGGACGCTCCAGGCCGTCATTCCAAAATCGCGCAGCCATCCTGCATAGCGCCCGTGCAAAATAGCAATATAGCCCAGTAAGGCAATGAGCGCCCAAACCTCTTTAGGATCCCAACCCCAAAATCTTCCCCAAGAATAATTCGCCCATACGCCCCCCAAAATGGTTCCGGCGGCAAGTAATACCACGCCTACTTGGATGGCTCGATAAAGAAAAAGGTTAAGCGCCTTGATTCGTTCTTTGGCCAAGGGCTTGAAAGCGTAATAGCCAAGGGTAAGCTGCCCAATGCCCATCGCGAGCATAAAGGCGGCGTAGGAAAGTGTAATCGTGAGCACATGAATGGTGAGCCAAAAATTGCTGCGAAGCACCGGCACCAAAGGGTGAATGCTGGGGCTTAAAACATTTGGAAGGTTATCGGCCAACACCAAACCCAAGGTGCTCAAAGCAGACGCAGACAAAAGAAAAAATCGAGAGCGATAAATGGCCTCGAAAATTAAGGCAAAGATCACCGAAGCAAAACTCACCCAAATGACGGATTCATACATGTTGGAAACAGGAGGCCGGCCTGCAATTAAACATCGCAACACAAAACCATAGATGCTGATGCCTACTCCCGCAATGGCTGTAAGCAAAGCTATTCTATAAAACCAGGACGCCCCCCCTCCCCCCCGCTCGAAAGAAAACAACATCAATACAAAAGTGCCCAAGAATAAAATCCAAGCTTTTTGAAAAGGCCGCAAGTGATTAAAACAAATTTCCCGCTTCAAGGCCCTCTCGCCCGGGTATTTTCCGGCTTCCTTATCCATTTTTTTTAAATCCTCCGCGAAATTTTTCGAATCAGCATTGAAAGCGGAGTATTTCTTTTGGGTAAAATCTTCTAAGATATTCTTGAGATCTTGGGCTTTATCCTGATTCGAAAGCGTCTCTAAACTCGACCAGCCTGCCGCTTGGAGAGGATCTGGAAAAATAAAAATGGAAGAGCCCGAAAGAATCTTGATGAGCATTTCTAAGCGACGATAAATAAGCGCTGCCTCTTTTTCGCTTTCGCTTAAAGTTTCTTGGGCCTGCTCTTTTAAGAAGATGTTTTTGAGGGTGGGCTGAAATTCTTTGTTGTCGGAAAGAGACTTAGGAATCAAACGATGCTCAAAAGTTTGAAACCCCATTTTCTGATTCAGCGGTTCATAGCGCGAGAGAATGAGCGGACTAGCCATCGCTTCCTCGGGTCTCGCGAGCCAGCCCAGGAGGGTCTCTAGAGGATCCTTCCCTTTAAAATAGATTTGCCCTGTAATGGCGCGCACAGATTCTCTTGCAAAGGTATCGAGGGGCTTGATTCGTCCTTGGTCTAGGATGGAAATTTGGCGGAGAGAAGAATAATCAAAGTGGTCTGAAGCAAAAATATTTTGAGAAAATAAAATCAGAGCAAAAATGAAAACGATGAATTTACATTTCATAATCTTATGCTTTCTGTGCGAGTTTTCGTGCTTCCATTTTTTTCTTCACAAACAAAGGCTTAAACCAGAACATGAGTGCAATGCCACTAACGAGCAAAATAGAACCCCCATACTTCACGAGGCTGCCAGGATCGTTGGCTACCGAAAAAATGGAAATCGTCGGCTGCCCTGGGTTTTCTTGATAACTCGATTGATAAAAAGTGTAACCCTTATAATGAAGGGGGCTGTTCATATAAATTTTAGCGTCGAACTTTTCAGCCGCCTTTTCATTAGCTACCGTCACAAAGCTTTCAAAAGCGCTGGGGCTTTCAGTGCCGGGGTAATGGAGCACCTGAAACTTATCTAAGCGCACTTGGAATCCCAAGGGATAGCTCTTTAGCCCATAACGCAGCACATAAGGGTTTCCCTCAAGGCTTAAGACTTTCATATCCCCTTGCTGCAGCCAAGCCTCCACCGATTTTTCATCTTTTTTAATCATCACATGAATGGCAGGCGGTGGCGCTTCTTTGGCTTGGCTGGCCACTTTCACGTTTCGAAATTGTAGGTCAGCCAGCGCCCGAGGAATATATTCTTCCACCTGAAATTGAATGCTCATCCAACCCGTCGGATGATTTTCTCCCACTTTTGTGGTTTGTATTTTACTCAAACCTTGTTTGCTGCGAATGCGGTAGAACAACTCTTTCCCCTCACCCTGCCCTCTCCCTCGAGGGGAGAGGGTGGAAGAAGGGAGGAGTGCTAAATACAATTCGGCTTGCCCCAAAGCCCGCATCCCCTCTTCCAATTTATATAAAGCTTTAATGCCTGATTTTTCTTGTCTGCCATGCACCGCTTCTAAATCAGGAAAGCGCGCAAAAACGAGATGGGTCTCTTGCATTTGAGGACCCCGCACTTCAAATTCATAGGCCGGGTTATTTGGATTTTCAGAACGGGTGAGCAACTTATTTTCTCTGACGACTGCATCTGGCAAGTAACGGATTCCCTTTACCTTAAAATGGGTTCCCTCCAAGCTCACTTCTTCTCGCAGGGCTTGTCCCGCGCTAAATTCCACTTTTTTTCCATCGGGCAAGCTGAGCTCTACTTTTCCTATCTCTTCAGAATGATCTGCCCGAGAAACTCCAGCGCTTAATTTTTCTAAATCTAAAAAATCGACGAAAGAAATTTTAGCAGGCCCCACCTGAACGCTTTTGGGCACTAAGGGAGACTCTTTTTTAAAAACCCATTCGCTCAAAGAATCCGCCGAAAAAGGAAGATGCGAAAGAGTTACTTTTAAGGCAGGATTTGCCTCTCCCCTCACCCCTTCTCCTTCGTCGGACACCTTGGGAGAATTCACTGGAGTGACCCGAAGGTTTGTCTCGGCATGAGGAAAGTAGCGATCTACAATTAACTTCGAGCCATCTTTGAGACTTTTTTCCCAATTATTTGATTTTTCTTTAAAATTTGCTTTCCAAGTTTCTACCCTTCCCCAATCAGGAAGAGCAATTTGCAAAAGATTTTCCTCTCCCACTACTTTATCTCCCATTTCTCCTTGGGCAAGAGCCATCGTGCCATTGATTCCATATTTTTGAGTGATAAAAGAACCAATGAGAATCGTGATAATTCCCGCGTGAGTCACCACAAAACCCATATGATGTTTTTTCCAGGGGAGTCGAGAAAGAGCCGCCGATAAAACATTAATTCCTAAAAGAAGCATGAGAAAGGAAAACCAAAAAGTACCGTAAACTTTCTCTTTCGCGACGGGAGTTCCGTAAAGAGATTCATAAATAGTGCCCAGGGCGAGCACATAGGCAAAAGAAAGAATCACAACCACAGCCAACTTCAAGGAAGCAAAGAATTTAAAAAGGGATCGACAAATTTTCTGTACGCCTTCCATCACAACGCTTTAAAAACCGCCTTTCCCAAAAATTTAGCCTCGCTTCCCAATTCTTCTTCAATGCGTAGCAGTTGATTATATTTACACAATCGCTCACTCCTTGAGGCAGATCCTGTTTTAATTTGCCCTGCGGCAGTGGCCACCGCCAAATCAGCAATGGTGGTGTCTTCGCTTTCTCCTGAGCGATGGGAAATCACGGTACTATAATTATTTTTCTGGGCAAGCTTCATCGTCTCGAAGGTTTCGGAAAGAGAACCAATTTGGTTTACCTTGATCAAAATAGAATTAGCGACCTTCTCCTCAATGCCACGCTTCAGGCGCGCTGCATCGGTAACAAATAAATCATCCCCCACCAGTTGCAACTTGCCGCCTAAACTTGCCGTGAGTTTTTTCCAGCCTTCCCAATCATTTTCGGCCAGGCCGTCTTCGATAGATACCAAGGGAAAATCTTTTTGAAATTTGCTGTAATATTCGATCATCCAATCGAGCGAAAAAGCTTGGTCTTTGATGGGATAATATTTTCCCTCTCTATAAAACTCGCTCGAAGCGGCATCGAGAGCAATCAGCACGTCCTCTCCGGGGCGATAGCCTGCTTCTTCAATGGCGCGCATGATCCATTCCAAGCCTTCGCGGTCAGATTTCAAAGAAGGAGCAAAGCCCCCTTCGTCGCCCACCGCCGTTGAATAACCCTCTTCGTGAAGGAGTTTTTTTAAACTTTGAAATACTTCTATTCCGGCCCTCAAGGCTTCGAAAAAGCGATCACCGCAGACGGGCATAATCATGAGCTCTTGAAGTTCAATATTATTATCCGCATGGGCGCCCCCGTTGATGACGTTCATCATCGGAACGGGCAAAATCCAGCGTTTGTTGCCGAATAATTTTCCAAGATAGGCATAGAGCGAAAGATTCTCGCTTTGCGCGGCCGCACGTGCCGCAGCAAGAGAAACAGCCAAAATCGCATTTGCCCCTAAATTTTTCTTATTCTTGCTGCCATCTAATTTTATGAGAGCCTCGTCGATTCCGCGTTGGTCGCTCACTTCTTTTCCCTTCAAGGCCTCGGCAATTTTACCCTTAACGTTCTCAACCGCATTCAAGACGCCTTTCCCCTGATAGCGTTTTTTATTTCCATCTCTCAATTCACAAGCCTCATGCTCCCCCGTGGAGGCTCCAGAAGGAACAATGGCTCTACCGAAAAAACCCTTGTCGGTGAAAAGCTCAGCTTCTAAGGTAGGATTCCCCCGCGAATCAATCACTTCCCGGGCATGAATTTTTTCGATTTTTGCCACCGCTTATTCCTTTCATCACTCTCATCTTTCGGGGTTTAAAACCGCCATTCAGTAACATCCTTTTGAAAGGAGTGTCAATCCACGAGACAATTGATTTTTAAGCAACTTTCTTTTCCAAAATACGAGTATAAAGCTACAAACTATTAATACAAACCGAGGCACACCGGTTTTTTTGCCATGACACAAGGTTATTTTTTCACGCGGGTGCGCCAAGAACTTCTTCCTGCTTCTACTTCTCCCCTTGTTTTCTCCAACTCTCCCCTTCCACTCGAAAATAATTTAGGAACCCTCGAAGTCGTCGATCAAGACTCCAACCGGCAACTCAATGGAGAAGATCGCTATATTTATTGGGATAGGCAGGGATTAAGATATAACCTCACCCCTGAGTTAGGGATAAAGCTCTTAAAATACTTCACAGACCCCTCTGCCTTAAGAGAGCGTCGAAGAGCCTTGCTCATTCAAAACATTCCCCCGGCCTTTTGCACGCCCGCTTCCTTTAGCATTACCGTTCGAGATTGGGAGCGAATCGAAGAGTTAGAAAATGAAAGCTCAGATATCGATTCCCCTCATCTTTTTTGGTCGAACTCCGCGAGTATCGATCTCGATTTATTGGCGGGATTGCGAACCTTTACTTCCGATGAAATAGCCCAATATACAAGCCTCCTCCATTCAAACCACACGATGCGCGAATTACTGACTTGGAATTTTACTTTAAATCGAGTGGCAATTCGCACAGGGATTTTCGCGGGCATTTTTCTGGCAGGTGAAAGAGCCCTGCGTTCGGCAGGCTCCGCTTTCATGTGGGAAATGTATGCGAGCAATTTTCTTCTGAGTATGGTTTCTGGAAGCGTTCAAGAAGGAAGAGCGCAAAGAAGCCAAGAGGCACAAGATCTCTTGCTTGCAAGACAAAGAACTTTAGATAACACCCATCGCCAGAATTTAAATTTAAGAATCGGCGAAAATCGCCTCCATCAAGCAGAAGATCATCTTTATTGGGGACTCACTTGGCCCGTGGTTGCATTGGCTTGTGGCATTGATCCCAATTTTAGAAATTTCATTCGACAGCCTTATCGGATTATTTCAGAAACTTTAAGAAGTCGTTACTCTGGAACCCGTACAAGCCTCGTCGGAGGGGGCGCCTTTGCCGCAGGCACCCTACTCCTCTCGAGCGCTGCTATCTATGGAGTCACCAGCACCTGGTTCGACTTCATGAGCGGCGGCAATCTTCCTCAAGGAAGCTTGGGAAATCATATTGCTTCTGGCATTTCCACCCTTCTGACGGAAACGGCTCTCCTCACTCGGGTTTCTACAGAATTAGGCTTTCTCGTCGAATCGGGCACTTTAAGTTGGGGGAATTTGAGCGCTCTACAAGCTTCTGAAATCAGTTGGACGGGCTTATTTCGTGGCGTTCCTTATTTAGCAGAAGGCGCCGAAAGCGCAAGCCTGGTGTATCCTGTCGGGCTCGCCGCCCTTGCCTTCAGCGTGGGAGCAGGAATTGGTATTGGAATCGATTACGCCTTCGGTGTGTTTGATGAAGACTTCACCCCCGGCGATATGGTGCAAGAATGGAGAGCTTGGCTGAAAAACTTGTAATTTTCTTTTTTTCTTTGAATTTTTTTCTTTGAAGATGATATAAAATTTAAAATGAACCAATTTTTTAGGGGGGCTCATGAAACGACCTATCGCATTTCTCTTTTTTTTAATTCCAATCCTCTCACTCCAGGCTTGTAATCCCTTCACTAAGAAAGAAGAAACTAAACCCGTTTCTCTGAGCAGTGTTGTTCCTTCGGTGGCACCCACCCTGCCCCCTCCGCCACCTGCAACTCTTCCTGCGGCCCCTGTGATTATTTCAAACAATCCTTCTTTGGTGGGCACCTATCATGTGAGAGGCACTAACCCCGGCGGACGAAGCAATTATCACGGCACCGCCACTTTAAGCTCATCTGAAAAAGATGTTTATAAAATTCACTGGCAAGTAGGCACTGTTTACGATGGCGAAGGAAAACTAGAAGGCAACACCTTAAATGTAAAATGGGGCACTCCTACAGCGCCAGTCGGAACGGTCGTTTATACATTAGAAGCCGGAGGCATCTTAAAAGGTGTTTGGTATACCAACAGCAATCCCAATGCTTTGGGCAGTGAAATTTTAACTCCTAAATAAGTAAAGCTCTTTTCTTGAGATGGCCAAAGCTTGTCAAAACGAGGACAAGGCTTGACTTCAGAATAAATATTGCCTTAGCTTGTCTAAAAAATAATCGTTCAATTGAAGGATGTTTTTTGTTTCGATAAGGAGGACTCATGGCCACAGAGACAAGCGTAGCCTTAGAAGCTCGTGTTCGGCATTTTATAGGTGAAACGCGAAAAATGCTCATTGGAGGAAAGTGGGTCGAAGCCGCTAGCAAAAAAACATTTTCTACCTGCAATCCAGCTACCGGCGATATTTTGGCAAATGTTGCCGAAGGGGATCGAGAAGATGTTGAACGTGCCGTGAAGGCCGCCCGAAAAGCATTTGAGAGCGGTGCATGGCCCAAGCTCACTCCTTCAGAACGAAGCCGGCTTCTCTGGAAGCTTGCGGATTTACTCGAGCAACACCTAGAAGAGTTCGCCCAGCTCGAAACCCTCGATAATGGCAAACCTATTTCTGTTTCGCGCGCGGCGGATGTGCCTCTTTCGGTCGACCTTTTGAGATACATGGCGGGTTGGGCCACCAAAATCGAAGGAAACACCATTCCCATTTCTGTTCCTTATACTCCGGGTGCAAAATATTTTGCCTATACTCTGCGTGAACCCGTGGGCGTCGTGGCGCAAATTATTCCGTGGAACTTTCCTTTGCTGATGGCCATTTGGAAACTAGGGCCTGCCCTCGCCACCGGCTGCACCGTGGTGCTCAAACCCGCGGAGCAAACTCCTCTTTCAGCGCTACGCTTAGGCGAGTTAATTTGTGAAGCGGGTTTCCCAGAGGGAGTGGTGAACATTGTGCCCGGTTATGGCGAAACAGCAGGGGCTGCCTTGGCGGCTCACCCCGAGGTGGACAAAGTTGCGTTTACGGGTTCAACAGAAGTTGGAAAAATTATCCTACAAGCCGCAGCAGGCAACCTCAAAAAAGTTTCGCTCGAGCTCGGAGGCAAATCCCCCAATATCGTTTTCAAAGATGCCGATCTCAACGTGGCCATCGCGGGCGCCACCAGCGCCATCTTTTTTAACCATGGTCAATGTTGCTGCGCCGGTTCTAGGCTTTATGTGGAGCAAACTGTTTTTGATCAAGTGGTCGAAGGCGTCGCAAAGCAGGCCAAAGAAATTCAGGTGGGCCCTGGCCTCAACCCTGCCGCACAGATGGGGCCCTTGGTTTCTCATGATCAACTCACTCGCGTCTGCAATTATATCGAATCGGGTTTTGCAGAAGGCGCAAAGGCATTGATCGGCGGAAAAAGAATCGGAGACAAAGGTTATTTCGTTGAACCTACCGTTCTCGTCAACACCCATCAGCAAATGAAAGTAGTTCAAGAAGAAATCTTCGGCCCCGTGGTCACGGCCATTCCCTTTAAAAAGACAGAAGAAATCACCCCCATGGCAAACGACACCAGTTACGGCCTCGCGGCGGGCATTTGGACGCAAGATATCAGCAAGGCCCATACACTCGCTTCGCAACTTCGCGCGGGAACGGTTTGGATCAATTGCTATAATATCTTCGATGCGGCTCTACCCTTCGGTGGATATAAGCAATCGGGTTGGGGCCGTGAAATGGGCCACGATGCGCTTGAGTTGTATACAGAAATCAAAGCCGTTTGCACCCGGCTTTCATAGATAAAAAACTTCCTCCTAAAAATTCTACGATCTTCTCCTTTAAACCCTTTTTAAGCCTTTTGCATTCGTGTGCAAAAAACTCTTTCCATTTTGTTAACCCTCTTATCAAAAAATTTTGAATATTTGATTGACTTTAATTTTTATTTCTATAACCAGAAGGTTATTATTTATAACTGATAGGTTATAATATATAAATGTCTGGTTACTGTTCAGACTTTTTAATCATGAACCTACCCGCGCTCTCTTAAAAAAGAGGCGCGGCTATAAATTCATTTAATTTGTAAGGAGAATTTTATGAAAAGGCCTTGTTTTGTCTTGAAGGGGATTTTTTTGCTCGCTGCTCTGCTCTGTTTTAGCTCTCGCGCCATGGCCTTTGCTTCTCCACCCTTGTGTGAGAACAATTTGCCTGCCGATATTAACTATAAAAGCATCGTAAATACCTTATTTCCTGAAGGAGGGGATATTAACCCTTCCTATGTAACGGATACGGCGAGCCCCAACTTGATGGGGCTTTCACCCACTACTACGGTAGCGGTCACCTTTTTGGGTTCTGTCACTGCAAATTCCCATAATCGATTAGGATATTTTCTCTTTAATTCCTCCAATGCCATCGTCGATAGCGGGTCGGTTATTTTTAGTGATGCCTCCACAAGCTCTGCAGGAAGCACCGTGAGCGTGGGGCCCTTCCCTGCCAACAGCAACCTGGGCTTTTATCTGGATGTGAACGGCTCTTTTTCGCCCGCTTATGTTTTTTATTCGCTACAAAATTTAAACACGGACGACACGCGCCATTTTGCCGCTGCCTTTATTCCCTCTAGTTCAAACATCGCCTTTGGAGTGGAAGATATGTTGCACGGAGGAGATACCGATTACAACGACATGGTCTTTGCCACCACGGTCTGCGGAACTGTAAATAACTGCAATATTCCCGATAATGTTTGCGATTCGAGTTGCAACAACGACCCCGATTGCGAATGCGCTCCCGAGCAATCTGAACAAAGAAATTGCGGAAGCGATAAGGGAGCTTGTGTGGAAGGCTCTCAAACGCGAAGCTGTGGACAAGATCATCGTTGGGGAGCTTGGTCGGAATGTGCAGGCGCCGTGGCTCCGAGCCCCGAAGTGTGCGACGGCATCGACAACGATTGCGATGAGCAGATAGATGAAGATCTTACGGATATGGGAGCTACCTGTTCTACAGGAGATAATGTGCTGGGCACTTGCGCGAGCACAGGTGTGATCATCTGCTCTAATGGGCATCCCACCTGCAATGCCACACCAGGATCCCCCTCTACCGAAACTTGCGATCAACTCGACAACGATTGCGATGGGCAGATAGATGAAGGAAATATTTGTGTGATTGAAGAGTGTAGTTCAACGCTCGCTGGGCAAACTTGCAGTGTCGGAGTGGGAGCCTGCCAAAATACTGGCCTCATCGTTTGCACAGAAAATGGCGGGGTTTGCGATGCCCAAGCAGGAAGCCCCAGCATTGAAATTTGCGACAACCTCGATAATGACTGCGATGGGTTGATCGACGAAGAAGGAGTTTGTCAAAGCAAGAGCTGTGATCCTTCCCAAATTGGTGAGCCCTGTGTGGTGGGAGCTGGCGTTTGCCAAGGCAGTGGTTTCCTCACCTGCATCGAAGGCAGCCTTACTTGCAATGCGACGGCATCTCCAAATGCTTCCGAGGAAATTTGTGATCAGCTTGATAACAATTGCGATGGATCTGTAGATGAAAACTTAAATTGCGCCAGCACAGATCTCAATTCGGGTAGTAATGCCGATGCAAACGAGCCCAATGGAGGAGTTTCGAGCCCAAGCACTGCCACTGCCGATATACTAGAAGGGCAAGGTTGTTCTTTAAATAAAGCTAAAGGCTCGCCCTTGATGTTCTCCGCTTGGATCTTCTTACTCGGGGCCCTGCCTTTTCTCGTTTTATGGAGGAGAAAAAACTTAGTCAGTTAATATTATAGATAAGGCCCTTTATAAAAAACCGAGCTTGCAAGAGCTCGGTTTTTTTGTTCTCGGTGGCCCCGTAAAATTAAAAAGTCTTGGAAAGAATCCAGCACAAGAAAAAAACGACCGGCACATGCCAAAGAAGTTGTAAAAAGCTATACCCTACAAGATCGCGCGCCTTTACCCCTAAAATTCCAAGGAGGGGAAGCATCCAAAAAGGATTAATAAGATTTGGCAAAGCCTCTGCCGCATTATAAATTTGCACCACCCAACCGAGATGAATTTGATGAAGCTGGGCCGCTTGCAATACGTAAGGCGCTTCGATCACCCACTTGCTTCCACCCGACGGAATAAAAACTCCAAGAAGAGCAGAATAAATCGCCACTAAAATAGGATAAGTATTATGTGTGCTGATTCTTGTGAAAAGATTTGCGAGCCATTCGGAAATTCCGCTTCCTACAATCATTCCGAAGATGACCGCATAGAAAGGAAATTGTATCAAAACTCCACCCGTGGCGGGCACGGCACGGCTCACCGCCCGCATAAATTTTTTAGGGCTGCCATGCAACAACAAACCTATCACTATAAAAATTAAATTGTAGGTATTCAAATCTAAGGCGGCGAGAATTCCTTGGGGAGAACTTCGAAACACATGAAAAAGATAAAAAATTAAAAGCCCAGCGATGATGAAATTCAGAAGAGGGCTATGCTCCAGCCATTCGCCTGGTTTGCTTGGAAAAGTGATCTCGTCACTTTGAATCTCGAGTGGGATGCCATAACTTTTCGCCGTCCGGGCATTTTCAGGAGCCGGTGCTGAAAAATAGGCAATGAACAAGGAAAGAATGATTAAAACAACAACGACCACTAAATTTTGCCAAAGAAAAAGAGTTTGGGTGAGCCCAATCACTCCGCTGATCGCCAACAATTTAGGTGGAATCGTTTCTTGCGTGGCCATCATCAAGGCTGCGGAAGAAGAAAGGCCCAAGGCCCAAATAGCGCCTAGCCCTAAGTAAGCGGCAGATCCTGCCGCGCGATAATCAAGATCTTTCAAGCGCCTGGCGATGGCCCTCACAAGCAAGCCGCTGAAGATCAAGCTAAAGCCCCACGAAAGTAGCGAAGTAAGCATCGAAAAAAAAGCGATAAAAACCACGGCGCTTTTCGGGGTTTTGGGCAGCGTCGACAATTTTTCGATGATGGCATTCACTCCAGGCGCTGTCGCCACCACATAGCCCCCGATAATCACCATCACCATCTGCATGGTAAAGGGAACGAGCGACCAAAAACCTTTTCCGCCCTCCATCGCCAAACGTGCCGGAGATTCTCCGATCATCAAGCCCAGTAAAAAAGTAACGACAATTCCCAGCAAGGCAAAGACAAGGGCATCTGGAAACCATTTCTCCATCCAGCTTGCCAAGGCAAGACTTAAATCTTGCATACGCGAACTTGTGATTTCTCGTTCCACAAACTCTCTTTCGCCATTTTTAATACTTTTAGAGCCCTTCAAAGAGCCTCCCTCTTCATCATTCCCTCCTATAAGGATTTAATCTTATATTTTTCAGTGGAGGGGATTGTAATACGTGTTAAGGATATGCCATAATAGATGAGAGTAAATTATGTTCATTCAAAAAAATTTTCAATGGGTTACCTCGTTATTTTTATCTCTCACCTTTCTGATAAGTATCGCTGGTTTAGCCTATTATGTGCCGCGTTTTGGCGTTCATCCTTTGGAGCCCATTATCTGCGCATTTTTTGTTTTTGTAGTGGCCATGGTGGTCTCAGGAGGCTACCATCGTTACTTCGCTCATAAAACTTTTCAATGTCACCCCCTGCTCAAAATTTTCTACCTCGTGGTAGGTGCCGCTGCCTTTCAGCAATCGGCCTTGGTTTGGGCGGCGGATCATCGTATCCATCATCAATATGTAGATACAGAACTTGATCCTTACAGTATCAAAAAAGGATTTTGGTATGCCCATATCGGCTGGCTTTTTGCTCAAGATCCCGCTCATCGTAAAAATATTTCAAATATTGCTCCTGATTTGGTGAAAGATCCTTGGGTGATGTGGCAAGATAAGTATTGGCTTTTAATTTCCTTGCCCCTCGCTTTTGGTATTCCCCTTCTCATAGGATTTTTTATTGGCAGACCTATCGGAATGTTTTTATGGGCAGGAGTCTTAAGAATCGTTATTACTCACCACACAACTTTTACGATTAATTCCATTGCTCATATGTTTGGAACGCAACCCTATACCGATAAAAATTCAGCGCGAGATTGTTGGTGGCTTGCCCCTTTCTTGTGTGGAGAAAACTACCATAACTATCATCATCGTTTTCAAAGTGATTATCGTAATGGAGTGAGATGGTATCATTATGACCCCACGAAGTGGGCTCTCTGGTTGGGTTCGAAAGTTCGCCTTGTCAAAGGCTTGCGACGCACTCCGGATGCCATCATTTTGAAGGCTCGTCTGGAAATGGATCTTAAATATTTGGAAAAGAAATTAAGGCCTGCACCCAAAGAATTTTGGATGCCCCTTTACACTCGTTTGCTCGGGATGCGCTTGGCACTTGAAGAAGCCGCAGAGCTCTATGCCCATGCACGAAAAAATTACCAAGAATTTAAAAATAACATGGCTCATCGCTCCCAAGAATCTCTTCAACGCGCCAAAGAAAGCCTGCTTGAAAAAGAAAGCATCTTTAAAGAACGCCTCTCCGAATGGCGAAAAACAGTTTCACTCGGATTTCGAACCGTTCAATCTTAAAATATGTTGTGATAAGGATATGAAATGATTTTAAATGAAAATAATATGGATATTTCTCTCAAGAACACTTGGCATGCCCTCGCAGAAAAACTTGAAGTGTTGGGTTATAATATTAGCATCAGCTCCGATAGAAAGGGCGCCACGATTTCTGAAAAAGAATCTGGCCATGCCGTGGGTGAAATTAGCCGGGCCATGATTGAAGAAGAAGAAATTGATTATATTCTTTTTTCTCGACTCAACCTTACAAAAAAATAAAAAGCCCGGCTGAATAAATCAACCGGGCCTTTCAATTTAATCTGCTAATACAAACTGTTAATTACAAAAATTTGACTTGTTATCCAAATCTACACCCTCAAGATCGTCGATTGCTTGGATAATCTGAGGATCGGACTTGAATTCTGTCGAAGCTTGGATATTGCATAAGAAGGCTTCGACAAATAGAGATACATTAGTTGTAGAAATTGCGCATGCTTTCTTAATTGCCAAGGCAGCATCAGGTGGTAACACGTAGGTCGCATCCATCGCCTTAATCTTAGCAAGAATAGTAGCTTGATTTTTCAGGCTTACAATACAATTGCCATCAGAGCTTGAAGGAGGAGGTGGTGGAGAGAAAGAGAGTGAATACTGACATTGATCAAGTTGTGTTTTTAAAACTGCTTTGTCACTCACACATTTATCTAGATCCGTTTTTAATTTTGAAGCATTCTGATCTTTTTGAGCGAGAGAACTTGATAAAGCTACTGAGTTTTGCTCACATTGCTGCGATTTCTTCATGTAATATAACATTCTAGAATAAGCGGATATACACGGAGTATTCGCTTTTCCACATGCCTTTATGGCTTCTTCTGTATCCATGGCGGCTTTTGCAAGCACAGGCAGAAAAGCTGTGAATAATACTCCCAGAATAATCAAAGTCTTTTGCATAAATACCCCCATTCTACTATTGTAAGGGGGCAGCAGCTCATAAAGTCAAACTTAGTAAAATAAGCTTAACATAAAAAACCCTGCTGGATTTCTCCAACAGGGCAAATAATTCACAAAAAAAAGCCCTGTCTACTTTCGTAAACAGGGCTTCAATGATAATCTGGCAGCGTCCTACTCTCCCACCAAGTTACCCTGGCAGTGCCATCGGCGCTGAGAGGCTTAACTTCCGAGTTCGGAATGGGATCGGGTGTGACCCTCTCGCTATAGCCACCAGAAACCTTTAAGACAGTTGCTAGTTACTAGTTGTTAGTTATCAGTTTTTTTTTACTGACAACTAACCACTAACAACTGAGAACTGCCTTTTGACAATTGCATAGGAGTTTTGCAAACCCTTTTAAATTCGAACTCAACCCTCTCTCTTTTTCTAATTTAAAAAAAATTAAAAAAGAAAAAAATAAGATCAAGCCGAACGACCGATTAGTACTGGTAAGCTCAAGCCCTTACGGGCCTTACACATCCAGCCTATCAACCTCGTAGTCTACGAGTGGTCTTCTTACACCTGCGGTGTTGGGAGAACTTATCTTGAGGTCCGTTTCGCACTTATATGCTTTCAGCGCTTATCGGATCCGGACGTAGCTACCCGGCTTATGCCCCTGGCGGGACAACCGGCACACTAGTGGTCCGTACAACCCGGTCCTCTCGTACTAAGGTTATATCCTCTCAATTCTCCTGCGCCCACGGAAGATAGGGACCAAACTGTCTCACGCATGTTAATCCACCATTTCGGGTGGCATGGACTATACCTTCATCCTCTTCTTGCAAGAGGAGACTGGCGTCTTAGCCATCTGCCATAAAACATGGCAAACAACTCTCTCCTTTACGGATCAGTCTCTACAGGGGCAAGGTTATTACGGGATTTCAAAAATTGCTCCACTGATTCTGAAGTTACAGTGCGTTTCTTCGAATAGTTGAGATTTCGAAATCCATCTACCAAACGACATACTTCCATTAAATTTGAAATGCCGTTTACCAGAGGAAGTCTTTCAAGAATTTGAAGAGCAAGATCTACCTGCTTCTTCTTTAATCTTAAATAAGGATTCAAAGACATCAAAATCCTTTTTACTTCTCTTGGTTCTACAATCGTATAATCACTGATTCCTGCACCATCCAGAAATCCCGCGATATATGCAAGGATTGTAGGGTTCATAACAACCCGCCTTCCCTCGGTATTACCCTCTTCACCCAGTTTGAAGTGAAGGAGGGCTTCACCGATATGAGCCAGTTGAATTTTTCTAGGGATTACTCCCTAGCAACGCAGTATTTGTCTACGTTTTGAACCCAGCTCGCGTACCGCTTTAATTGGCGAACAGCCAAACCCTTGGGACCTACTCCAGCCCCAGGATGCGATGAGCCGACATCGAGGTGCCAAACGATTCCGTCGATGTGAACTCTTGGGAATCATCAGCCTGTTATCCCCGGCGTACCTTTTGTCCGATGAGCGATGGCCCTTCCATACAGAACCACCGGATCACTAAAGCCTACTTTCGTACCTGCTCGACTTGTTTGTCTCGCAGTCAAGCTCCCTTCTGCTTTTGCACTCGACGGCTGGTTTCTAATCAGCCTGAGGGAACCTTCGCGCGCCTCCGTTACATTTTGGGAGGCGACCGCCCCAGTCAAACTACCCACCAGACAGTGTCCTTGGTGAGGATTCACTCACCGAAGTTAGAATTCCAGAATAATCAGGGTGGTATTTCAAGGTTGACTCCACCATGGCTAGCGCCACGGCTTCAAAGTCTCCCACCTATCCTACACAGATCGGCCCGAAATTCACTGCCAAGTTATAGTAAAGGTGCACAGGGTCTTTCCGTCTTTCCGCGGGTTGGGGGCATCTGCGCCCTCAATACAATTTCGCTGAGTCTCCGATCAAGACAGCGGGGCAATCATTACGCCATTCGTGCAGGTCGGAACTTACCCGACAAGGAATTTCGCTACCTTAGGACCGTTATAGTTACGGCCGCCGTTTACTGGGGCTTCAATTCAAAGCTTCGCCTTGCGGCTAACCTCTCCTTTTAACCTTCCAGCACCGGGCAGGCGTCAGACCCTATACGTCGTCTTCACGACTTTGCAGAGTCCTGTGTTTTTGTTAAACAGTTGCCGCCCCCGATTCTCTGCGACCTATCTCGGCTCGAAATCGCGAAGATCTCTCACCTAACATAGGCACATCTTCTCCCGAAGTTACGATGTCAATTTGCAGAGTTCCTTAACCAGAGTTCTCTCAAGCGCCTTAGGATCTTCTCCTCGCCTACGTGTGTCCGTTTGCGGTACGGCCACCTAACTTATTAGCCACGAAGTTTTTCTTGGAAGCATGGAATGAGTGACTTTGCGAGGGGGTAAACCCCTCTTCGTATTCGTATCTCAGATATATCCGGGTGGATTTGCCTGCCCGAACATCCTACATACTTAAAACACCTAATCCATCAGGTGTCTCACCTATCCTTCTCCGTCCCTCCTTGGCATCAAACACAAGCTAGGCGGTACAGGAATATTAACCTGTTGTCCATCGTCTACGCCTTTGGGCCTCGACTTAGGAACCGACTAACCCTGGGCGGATTAACCTTCCCCAGGAAACCTTAGGCTTACGGCGAACGCGTTTCTCGCGCGTTTTTTCGCTACTTATGCCAGCAGAAGCTCTTCTAGGGCCTCCAGCACTCCTTACGGTGTACCTTCACAGGCGACTAGAATATTCCCCTACCACGCAATCAAATCCGCAGATTCGATTACATCCGCAGCTTCGGTACGATACTTTAGCCCCGTTACATTTTCGGCGCGGACTCACTTGACCAGTGAGCTGTTACGCTTTCTTTAAAGGATGGCTGCTTCTAAGCCAACCTCCTGGTTGTCTGAGCGTTTCCACATCCTTTCCCACTTAGTATCGATTTGGGGACCTTAGCTGGCGGTCTGGACTCTTCTCCTTTTGACTATGAAGTTTATCCCCCACAGTCTGACTCCCGTAATAGAAGTTGACGGCATTCGGAGTTTTGTTGGGTTTGGTAAAGTTTTCACTCCCCTAGCCCATCAAGTGCTCTACCTCCGTCACTTAATTTACGAGGCTATACCTCAATATATTTCGGGGAAAACCAGCTATCTCCCAGTTTGATTAGCCTTTCACCCCTACCCTCAGTTCATCCCAAGCCTTTTCAACGGCTACGAGTTCGGACCTCCATTCGGTGTTACCCGGACTTCATCCTGACAAAGGGTAGATCACTAGGTTTCGGGTCTGCTACGTGCAACTAAACGCCCTATTTAGACTCGCTTTCGCTACGGCTACACCTTAACGGCTTAACCTTGCTGCACACAGCAACTCACTGGCTCATTATGCAAAAGGCACACGGTCGCACATTATCCACCGAAGCGGATCATAGTGCTTCCATTGCATGTAGATATAGGATTTCAGATTCTTTTCACTCCCATTTCTGGGTTCTTTTCACCTTTCCCTCACGGTACTAGTTCACTATCGGTCGAAAGAACGTATTTAGCCTTGGAAGATGGTCCTCCCAGTTTCCCACAGGATTCCACGTGTCCCGTGGTACTTGGGAACTCTATCCAGGAAGTCAATTTCCTTTAAACGACGGGGCTATCACCCGCTATGGCCGGCCTTTCCATGCCGTTTGTCTAGAAAACTGATTTGTAACTTCCCCTTCTAAGTCGTCGCTAGAAGAAATAGAGTCCCGCAACCCAAACCGGACAACGCCAACGAGCTATCACGTCCGATCTGTTTAGGCTGATCCGATTTCGCTCGCCGCTACTTTCGGAATCGAATTTACTTTATATTCCTGGAGGTACTAAGATGTTTCAATTCCCTCCGTTCGCTTCCCTTTCGGGATAATCCGCAAAGCGGATTGGGTTTCCCCATTCGGAAATTCCCGGATCAAAGCTTGTTTAGCAGCTCCCCGAGACTTATCGCAGCTAACCACGTCCTTCGTCGCCGTCTTTCGCCAAGGCATCCATCCTATACCCTTAGTAGCTTGACCAATCTTTTTCAATCTTCACAAAGATCTTGTTTCCAAAACCTCTTTGAAGACCTATTCAACATGGTCTTGAATTATTTAAGAGATAGTTTCTGTTCGAAATTGTTTGCTTAAGAGTTTGCAGATACCTCACTATGCAATTGTCAAAGAACATTCGCCAAATTCGGCAAAGCCGAACTTGGCTAAAGTGAGGGGGAGTTACCTCCTCCCCCTCACCACCCCCATCGAAGAGATGGGAAACTTTTTAAAAACTTATTTGCTCAATTTTCAATTCTCTAAAAATTAACTTGTGCCAATTTTTGTGGAGCCAAGCGGGATCGAACCGCTAGCCTCCTGGTTGCAAACCAGGCGCTCTCCCAATTGAGCTATGGCCCCAGTTAAACTGCAGTTTTCAGTGCCTAGTGTCTAGTGCTTAGTGAAAAAAACGGATTATTTTTTCCACTAGACACTAAACACTCCACACTACTCACTGCCCTTACTGTGGGCGTGCCTGGAATCGAACCAGGGACCTTACCCTTATCAGGGGTACGCTCTAACCAACTGAGCTACACGCCCGAACATCTCATCTCGGGCCATCATTGATTAGAGCCTTAGGCCCTTCGCTCATTCAAATTAAAAAAGAACAAATCCAAATCCACTCAGCGCCAAAGGCGCGTTGAGGGGGAGGCTCCGCGGGCTTTGCCCGTGGAGGGGGCGACGCGAGCCCCATCTCAAAGATCCATAAAAACTAAATAGAGTGCATACTCTTTCCGCCAGAGGCGGATCCGCCATTTGTGTGGCGGAGAATCAATAACCCTTTAGAAAGGAGGTGATCCAGCCGCAGGTTCCCCTACGGCTACCTTGTTACGACTTCACCCCAATCATTGTTCATACCTTGAACGGCTTCCTCCTTGCGGTTAGAACACCGGCTTCTGGTATAAACAACTTTCGTGGTGTGACGGGCGGTGTGTACAAGGCCCGGGAACGTATTCACCGCGGCGTTCTGATCCGCGATTACTAGCGATTCCAGCTTCATGGAGTCGAGTTGCAGACTCCAATCCGAACTTAGAATAGGTTTAGTGGATTTGCTCGTCCTTGCGGAGTTGCTTCCCTTTGTCCTACCCATTGTAGCACGTGTGTAGCCCTGGGCATAAAGGCCATGAGGACTTGACGTCGTCCCCACCTTCCTCCTAGTTAACCTAGGCAGTCTCACTAGAGTGCCCAACTTAATGATGGCAACTAGTAATAGGGGTTGCGCTCGTTGCGGGACTTAACCCAACATCTCACGACACGAGCTGACGACAGCCATGCAGCACCTGTCTTGGAGCTCTCTTGCGAGCACCTCCCTATTTCTAGGGAGTTCTCCAGATGTCAAGCCCAGGTAAGGTTTTTCGCGTTGCGTCGAATTGAACCACATGCTCCACCGCTTGTGCGGGCCCCCGTCAATTCCTTTGAGTTTTAACCTTGCGGCCGTACTCCCCAGGCGGGGTACTTAATGCGTTAGCGTCGTCACTGCGAGTGTTAAGCTCACAACAACTAGTACCCATCGTTTACGGCGTGGACTACCAGGGTATCTAATCCTGTTTGATCCCCACGCTTTCGCGTCTTAGCGTCAGTTACGGTCCAGAGAGCCGCTTTCGCCACCGGTGTTCCTCCCAATATCTACGAATTTCACCTCTACACTGGGAATTCCACCCTCCTCTCCCGTACTCAAGCCAAATAGTTTCAGGCGCACTTCCTCGGTTAAGCCGAGGGCTTTCACACCTGACCCGTTTGGCCGCCTACACGCGCTTTACGCCCAGTAATTCCGAACAACGCTTGCACCCCACGTATTACCGCGGCTGCTGGCACGTGGTTAGCCGGTGCTTCCTTTGAGGGTACCGTCAAATACTAGGATTATTCACCCTAATACGTTTCGTCCCCTCCGACAGGGCTTTACGACCCGAAGGCCTTCTTCACCCACGCGGCGTTGCTGCGTCAGGGTTTCCCCCATTGCGCAAGATTCCCCACTGCTGCCTTCCGTAGAAGTCTGGACCGTGTTTCAGTTCCAGTGTGGCTGATCATCCTCTCAGATCAGCTAAGCATCGTAGCCTTGGTAGGCCATTACCCTACCAACTAGCTAATGCTACGCAGGCCCATCTATAAGTGATAGCTTACAAGTAGAGGCCATCTTTTACCTCAAGTTCCGAAGAACCCGTGGTCTTATCCGGTATTAGCCCGTCTTTCGACAGGTTGTTCCAGTCTCATAGGTAGGTTACCTACGTGTTACTCACCCGTTCGCCACTCGTCTTGAGTTGCCCCAAGACGCGTTCGACTTGCATGTGTTAGGCACGCCGCCAGCGTTCGTTCTGAGCCAGAATCAAACTCTCCAGTTTAATTTCTGGTGTCATATTACTATGTGTAAATGACCGCATAAAAAAGGTAAGCTTAAAGTTTATTTAAGCCACCAAAAGAATATATAGGTTGTTTCAATTTCTGCACGTCTATTTAGTTTTCAAAGATCGTTGAGATCGGGGATTCCCTATGGTCATCCCCGTGCCATAAATCAAAGGCACTTTTTTATTTTTCGGGTATAAGAAGACAGGTTTTGAGAAAGTAACAACCGACCTAATTTAGGAAAAATTGGAAGGAAAGTTCTACTCAACTACTGACTACAAATACCCGAATGCCTCGCTCTCGCGAGCTCCCTCATTATGGAAGAGTCGCGGGATATTAGCCAAATCTTTTCCGGAGTCAAGAAGAAATCTCTTAAAAAAGAACAAATTTATAAATTATTTCTTACGATTGGACTTCTTTTAAGAAAGAGCCTCAGAGTAAAATCCCTCGATTCAAAAAGAGTTTAGTCTGCCGGCGGTATTTGTCAATAGGAGGAAGCTTATTTCTTGGCTTTTTTTCACTCTAAAGGCCTATTCGGAGAGGCTAAAGCCATTCCCTTCCTTTTTAAGGATGATTTTTTTCTCCACTCCATTATTGATCAGCACCTTTTCCTTCGTTAAAGGGGGTTCCAAATCAATTTCAACGCGGTATTCCCCGGTTCGAAGGGAAACGCTCGGCGCTCCAATGGGTTTTTGCGCCACTTCCCTCTCTTTATAATCGAAAACGCGGTAAGTGACTTTGACCATCTCTTCTAAGGCCGCCACCATTTCCTTCTCGTTTTTCACGGGGTAATATTGACCATTCGCAATGCTGGCAAGCCTCTTCAACTCTGTTTCCGCACGCGAACCTTCGATGTCGAGCCCAAGAATATAAAGTTTAATATGGAGTTTTTCTTTTTTCCACCTCTCGAGCTGTCCCACAGGATCTCCTGCACAATTATCAAAACCATCGGTGATTAAAATAACCACTCGCGTTCCATAGGCAGATTTCATGTCTCCTTTTACTTTTTCCAAAGCATAAGCCAGCGCTGACATTCCTTTGGCTTCAACCTGGTTTAAAGAAGAAGTTAATTTTTGAGAATCGAGCGCCTTCAGAGGATAATTAAGAACACTATCTCTACAATCACGGTGGCTAGCGAGGCTCGAAGCACCAAAGCTTCGCAAAGCCACTTGAGTGCTCGCAGGCACTTTCGGAAACATATCAAAAAGAGCTTGCTTGACGAGTTCGATTTTAGAAAGGCCAGCCACTTCGCCATTCATGCTCGAAGAAGCATCGAGCACCCACTCGATATAATCGGGGGCCAAATAGGGAGAAGAATCCTCCGCCAATTGCACCGTAAAACTTCCATTACCAATATTCACAATCACAGCATCGGTAGAAACCCAGCCATTCGAAGAGTAGGCTCTTGCTTGCAGCACATGACGGCCACTGGCTAATTCGGAATTATCCCATAAATATTTATAAGGAGCTTGTGTGACTTCACTGAGTAAGTTTCCATCGGCATAAAATTCCACCTTGGTGACGATTTCGGAAAGATTATGAGAAACATCTGCCTCAATTTCGGTGAGATTATTGAGAAATTCTCCTACGGACGGAGAAATAAGATGGGTGGCAAAACCACTCACCACATTCACCTTGATTTGATTAGACTTCGTCGAGCCATCTGCAGCAGCAGCAAAGGCTTGTATCATATGCGAGCCATTTTGAGCCTGGGCATCCCAAGTAAAAAGATAAGGCTCCGAACTCGCTTCGCCTACTTTTTGCCCATCCACCCAGAACTCCACTTTTTGAAGGGGGTTTTGATTACGATTTTTATAATACACTTCTAGATTCACTTGCCCACTCACGACATCTCCATCTAAAGGACGAATAAAGGCAAAATCAGATTCTGCGCTGATGCTCAATTTTATTTCTTGCGAAAACTCTTTGCCTCCTTCTCCCACCAAGGCTACTTTAAAAAGATGGGAGCCCTTCGGAAGCTGCGCGGGAATCAAAGAGAAGGCAATATCTTGCATACTCTGTGCCGGCACTTCTTGAAGGAGTTTGTTATCTACATAGAGGCGCGCCACATTCAGTTTAACCTCCTGCCAATTTTGCACCTTCACTTGGAGAGGGCTTTCCTTATAAATTTCATCTCCATTTTGTGGGCTCAGAATACTAAACTTGGGCCCAAAAGCCTGGCCCTCATAAGTGATTTGATATTGGCCAAAGGCATCCGCATAAAAACTGCGCAAGGCGAGGTTTAGATTCTGAGAGTTTTTAAGAGAAATAAATTTTCCACCGCTGCCCAGAGCCATATTCTGAAGAGCTTCTTGAGAACCTTCGCCTAAGCTTATCCCATAAAATTTAACTTTCCCCGCCTTGAAAGAAGCCAGAAAAGAAGAAAGATCGTCAAGCACCGGATCCGAAGAAGTAATTAAAAAAACTGCCTTTTCTCCTCTTGAATCTTTAAGAGCGGCAATGGCCTTTTCTAAAGCGGGGGCCACTCGCCGGCTCCCTTGGGCAAAGAGAACCGAAAGAGATTTTTTGAGAAGAGTTTCATTATAAATAAAAGTCACTTGAGCCGAATCGGCAAAAGGCACCCAATAAAGAAATTCTCTGGAATTCATCATCTCGTAAAGATTTCGGGTGGCTTTGTCTAAGGAAGGAATCAAAGAAGCCATGGAAGAAGAATGATCGACGAGCAAAACCAAATTTTTCTGCCTCAGCATCATTTCTTGGTTAAATTTAACTTTGATGGGCTTTTGAGGGACCTGCTCTTGCAATACTTGAAGATCCATTGATTTTAAGAAAGGAACCTGCACCCCTCCCGAAGAACGCACGGTAAGTTGAATGTTCTTTTTTGATTCGCCAGATTCAGCAAACAGGGCCCCCATTTGATAAATAGGAAGTGCGTCATTGTTTTTTTCAAGAAAGGCATTGGCGCTGCTCACTTCAATGTCATAATCTTCAGCCACTCCTGTACTACTCCTCAAAGCACGGGTTTGCCCCACCCCCATTTCGGCATTCATCACAAAAGAAAAAAGACTAGGGAAATGGTTCTTAAATAAGATGAGGTTTCCGAGCAAAAAACACAAAAACACCAAGCCCAAAGCCAAAGTAGATTCACGGGAATAAAGCTTCTCCTTTTTAAAAACGGCGTGGGTTTTTTGAGCCAAAAAATAAAAAGTTAAGAAAGGAAGTAAAATCCAAAAAGAAAAAACAACGGGTCGAAAATAATAAAAGGGAAGCCATTTCCAAAATTCCGTTCCCATTAAGGTGTCTTCTAGATTCCACACCCTCTTGCCTAACAGACCTTGGAGTAAATTCTCGCCAAAGCCCGCCGCCCCATAACAAATAAAAAAAGTAAATAAAGCCTTACCTAACCAACCCAGCTTCTTTTTCTGCCAAATCAAAAATAAAATAACAAAAAAGGTTGCCAAGAAAACAGCATCATAAACCTGAGCGGGAGAATGCTTTATTAAAGAAAAACTTGCGCCATCAAAGCTCCCATATTTCCAAGTAGAATAGCCCAGTAAACCCAAGAAAGCCCAAGAGCTTAACTCGAGCCCCACGTGGAAATTTCCTTTTCTAACAATAAAGAAAACATTCACCAACACACATAAAATGGTGACTGCAATACTTACAGAGGAAAGCGGGCTTGTGAGAGCTAATCCTTCGATACAAATATCGAGCAAGAGCAAAAGCAACACTAAGCCCCCCACAAATTCAACAATCTTGGCAAAGGAACTCTGAGGAGGGGCTTCGAGGATGGTAAAGCTCGTCAACTCTTTCCAGATTTTTTTGGCTTTTTCTTTTTTATCTGAAGTTTGAGATACTTTTTGCGAGGCATGAGGAGTAGAGGGAGGAGGACTTTGGGAGGGCACTTTTTCTGAATGAGTTTGAGAGGGGGCTTCGGGTGGAGGTTTTTGCCGCTGTTTTTTCTTTTTGAGGCCATGCAAGTCGGTATCTTCTTCATCTAAAGGAGGACGCTCAAAAATGAGTGTCTCGTCCATGGCGCTTTTAATGCCTCTTAAATCCACTCCCATTTGGGTTTTATCTAAAGAATCGGAAGGCGTGTTTTCGGGGGAAGTTTTTTTTTGATCTTCGGCGTCTAAAGCCCGAATATCAACATCAAGTTGAGTTTTATCAAGATCTTCAGGACTTTGCTTGGGACCAGAATCATTTCCTTTGCTTTGAGGATCTTTGGGTTTTTCTGCCATAGTTACCTATTTTAAAAATGCCTTCCATTGGAACAATCTAATGAATTGAAATGATCACACTTTTTTTAACACAGGAAAGCCCAACATCAAACAAGATTTTATACTCTTGGCTTTTAACAAGTCTTGACAAAAGCAAAGAATTCTTCGCAAAGCTAAGAGTTTAAATCGTTTGACAGCCTCCTTTCGTATAAAATACAATTAAAGTTCAATTTTAGACGTTTTTAAACGATTTTAATATATAAAGAGAGAACTATGCCTTCGTTATCTTTAAGTAGCGATTCTCAAGAAAACCAGTTTGCCATTGATAAAGAGCTTCATGATTCCACCTTGGCCATCCGCGATGAATTGAATTTAATCGCAGAACGCATTGCTAAAATGGATGAGCATAAATCGGAAGTTTCGGAAGCAGTTTATTTGCGTGTGAAATCGGACTACCTCACCAACTACGATCAAGTTCAAAAGAACTTCCAAGCAAAAACTAAAGAAATCGAAGCCGTTCTTGCTACTCTTTATAAGGGGAAAAACGAGCAAGCGTCTGAACTTAAAAAACATCAGGAAGTTTTAGAAGAAGCCAAGTTCAGGAATTTTTTAGGCGAGTTCTCCGATAAAAAATTCAAAGAAATCGATACCCGCGAAAACGATGAAATCAAGCGTTATGAAAATCTGCTCTCTCTCATCGAAACCAACATCAAGCAATATGAAGAATTGATTGGAAGCCCCTTAACACCTGTGAATACAGAGCTGCCTAAAGCTCCCTCCGGAATAAAGCCCGAATCGAAAAGTAAAATACCTCTGGTAGATGAAAGTGTTTCTGTGGCCGCTCGCAAAATAGACGAAATCCCCGATTCGCACTCCGAGGAAGCCTACATTCTCGAAGCGGAAGGAGATTACTTTCAAAATAATTTTAGCGAAGAGGTTTCGTCTAAAAAATCGATTAAATCGGAGATGGGAAAAGCCCCTTCGGCACAAGAACTGCCTAAGTTAAAAACAAAACCGAAACCCGTAGTTGAAATGGAAGAAGCTCCCACGAGTAAACAAGCGATCAAACTTAAAACCGAAAAACCCAAGACCGGGCTTGGTTTCGACGATTCCATTTCATCCATTTTAAAAAGTATTCCACTCGAAGACTCTGAAGACGAAAAACAGGAAGAAACCCATGCAGAAAAGGCCCACGCTCGCGAAGAAGAGCTGCCTGAAATTCCTGAGCCCTCTTTCGAAGAAGATGCTGAAATTTCAGTCCCCCTCGGTAAGGCAAAATTAGTTTGCATTGAAGGAGATTTAAGTTCTTCTGAATTTGAATTGGAAGATAACACTTCCATTGGGCGTTCTCCTTCTAATGATATTGTATTAAAAGAGCCGAAGGTAAGCCGGCAACATGCTGCCATTAACCTCATTGACGATAGTTATGTGATCGTGGATTTAAAAAGTTCAAATGGCGTTTTTGTAAATGGCCGCAAGGTGGAAGAACATGTTTTGGAAGACGGAGACGAAGTTTTAATTGGAAATAGTAAGTTCGATTTTCACGGCGCTTAATCGACTAAACCTATAGTTATCCTAATTCTACAAAAAATGCCCCTTAGAAGGGGCATTTTTACTAAAGACTCACCTTCATGAATGAGCGGGAGACGAGGGTCGAACTCGCGACTTCAACCTTGGCAAGGTTGCACTCTACCACTGAGTTACTCCCGCGGTCTTGCCCTCTTTTATCCAAAGCTTGCGCTTTTTGGCAAGTCTTTTAAAGAGAAACCTTTCCTTAAAAAGCCCGATAAAGCTCTTGTCTAAAACTTTTTGATCTGTTTAAAACTCCCAATCGAAGGGGCACATGAAAAAGCTGGGTATTATTTTCATTTTTTTAATTTTCCAGGCCTGCTCGGGGTCTTCTGAAGTTGCCACGGGTTCTCCGCCGCCGGGAAACCCCAATCCGAATACAAATGGCCCTCAATCTCCTGACTCTGACAATTTGGAACCCGGAAATCTTCCCCCTCCCCTTTTTCCTGAACAAGCAGCCCCTGCACTTTCAGAATCGTTTTTGGCCACTCCTTCGCAATGGAAAGCCAACAAACTGCTTTCAGACGAGTCTATTTCATTCGGCCTCACTGAATCTACGGCAGTGGATTCCAAAATAGCTCGCCTCACTTTTCCGGGTCATCCCGAATATGGCCCTCCTGATAAAGTGGGCCCTGGAAAAGCGGTATCTCTAGAATCGAGCGAGCCCTTTCAATTTGGAACTTTTCGAATCAGAACCCGGCTCAGCGCTTGCGCGCAAAATAATGAAGGAGGCATCTACGGTCTTTTCACTTATTGGAATAATGGAACAGATCTCAACAAGAATGGCCTCATCGATAATAGTGAAATTGATATTGAAATAAGTTGCACAGAAGCCGCGGTGCTCTACCTTACAATTTGGACCGATTACACAAACGATAATCAATTTCTGAAAGTAACCCGCAAGATCGATTTGCAAACAGGATTATTCCGGGAAACAAAAGTAGGACAAGAAAATCAATGGGGCTTAAACCAAAAAGGCCCAATGGGTTTTCAAATTTCCGATTTTTCAAGCCTCAACCATTGGCTCGATATAGGATGGACCTGGTCTTCTTCAAAAATAGAATTTTTCCTCTACCGCGCAGGGGAGCGCCACACTCTTTGGACCTATCAAAATGCAGATCACATTCCCACCCACGAGGCCCCCTTCTTGATGAACATTTGGCATAGCGCCGAGCAATGGAGCAACGATGAGCCTGCAGATTTTCCTTCTCAATCGATCAGCATGGATCTCGATCAATTCTCTTATTTTACGAACTAAGGCCCCCAACCTTGGGTGGGATTTCGCTGATCCGGGGGAATGGAAGGAGGTGTTACGACTATTATCACCTCTGGCTCAGGATCTGGAGGAGGAACCACCACTACAGTGCTTGGAGGAGGATCAGAGCGAGCCACTCTTTCTTGCGGAGGAGAATTGGGAATCACCTCCAAACTTTCATTAAACCACGTGAGCCCTCCGGCTATGAGAGCTCCGCTGGCAGCTCCCACAGAATCTGCCACATAAGGATTCCATTTTTCAGAAGAAATAAGATGAGTAAGAAAAGCTCCGCACCCCAAACCCGCCGTAGAAGTTCCTGCAAGCAATGTTTTATTAAACTCTCCAGGTGCGAGCTTAAGGCTTGCTCCAAAAGCGGTTAATCCAGCGCCGGCTAAACACATTGCCCCTTCTGTAAGAGGAAGCCACCGCCAAGAACGAGGCTCAGAGGCTTGAGCCTTTCTTAATTCTTCTGTGGGCAAGCTGAAAGCCTGGTTCAGAGTGGGCCTCGGAGAAGGCTGCAAATAAGGGGGTAGAGTTGCGGAGGCGCCCCCCACTTCTCTTTCAACTTGGGGAGGAGGCTCGGGCAACAAAGAAGCCACAAGCTCCGTCGTGCGTGCCCCCTGCTTCAACCATTGCAACAATACTTGAATCCGCCTTTGGGCCTCTTCTCCTACGTTGAGCTTGAAATTTTGGCCGGAAGATTCCAGCGAATTCGCAAGCACTCGGTAATAATGATATCGATTAGGATCGGAATCTGGCAGAGGAGGCTCCGGAAAGGAAGGAGCTCCTTGCACCGTCTGGCGGGCCTCCCCCAACGGAACCAAAGGAGGCAATTCTTCTGTTTCTCCCAAAGATAAGGGTAGCGGTAGTTCAGGCACTACATCTTCCGCTTTATATAAATCGGTAGCGAAACTCTTCAAAAGCCCTAACAACTCATTTAAAGAGGGATCTGCAAAATAAATATACGAGATCACATTCGAGAAAATTTCTTTCGAGGGCGCATATAAAGGATGAGAAGAATCTAAACCCGCCAGTTCTCCTGAAAGAGTCTTATGAATGTGCAGGGTATCGAGCAAGGCAAACATCCGCGCTTGCATGGCAAAATCCATTGGGCGATGTGGATTCACACGACTTAAAGGATAAAAAAGATGTTCTTCTAAAAATTGGCTTTCCGGGTAAGGCGCATTTGCCAATTGAGTGACTAAAGCCTTAAAATTTTCTTTCTGGGCCGCATCGGGTTTTTCTAAGTTTCCAAGATTGATAAAATCAATCACGGCTTCCAAATCTCTACTAAAATCGGCGCTTTTAGGATTTTTTTTATGGAATTCTGCGTAATCTTTGAGCCAAACTTTTCGAAGAGAAATGGCGTAATAAAAACTGCTTTGGGTTTCGGGGCCTTGAAGATCAAAGCCGCTCGCCTGAAGAAAGGCCAGGAGGCCAGAATCGCTTTCCGAAGAAAAAACAAAATGCCCCTGCACTCTTCGAAACATTAAAGAGTATTTCGAAGCGCCTTCGTGGAAAGTGCCTTCCACCAAGCAAGAATCTTTCGCACGGGAAGGTGGATCTTTAAAGCAAGCCAAACTCGGCCGTAAGGAATCTAAGCGGATTGCCATCGCGGTGCCCCCTTCATTATATCGGGGAGTCAGAGTAAACTGAAATATCCCCGTGAATCCTTTCTCACTCACCCAATGGTATCTTTGTTAAAGTTAGTATGGAACTTCTCGAAAACACAAAGAAAAAGTTGCTAATCAATTTTTTGCCATTAAGTTTTAAGGCCCACAACCCTGCCCTTGAGGGCAGCCTGCCGGCGTATTGGGATTGCGTGCATTCAAAGGGCGCATGATGGGTGGCATCATCATATTACTAGGAGGAGAAGAAGGCCCCGCAGGAATGAGCATGGGTAAAAGCCCCGCGGCCGTTCCAAAAAGAGCAGCGCCAATGAGCCCCGCCGTATTATTTCGGAGTACGCGGCCCGACGATCGGGATCCTCCAAATAAATCGGCCCCAAAACTTCCTAAAGCATAGCCGCAAAAAATTCCGGAAGCGGCAAGCACGCCGTCCCCTCTTCCATCCCAGTTATCTTGAACGGTGTTATAAGCCACTCGAGCAGTGCCTCCGGCGACACAAAGCGCCAAACTCGCCCATTGCACAGCGCTTTGGGCAGAACTGCTCGCATTGCTCGCCCCTAAACGAATTGCAATCTCGCGGTAAAAGGCATTGAGCTCCGTGCGAGATTCTACAGTGAGCGGAAGGCGGAATTCATTTTGGGCCTGCGTAAAATTCAAAAATTGAATAGGATTTCCGTTGCCATATAATTGGATCATCACTCCCAGGCAAGCGGCATAATATTCATTCGCCTCACTGGGATGCAGCAACACCAAGCTTTGCACACGCTCTCGAAGGGCTTGAATGCGGAGCAAGGCCGAAGGTAATTGCCCTTCTCGATTTTGCAACAGAAGCGAAGCCCTCACATCTTCTGACGACGCTGCAAATAAAACGCTCTCGAGCACTTCTCTTAAACGAGCATTTCCATTGGCCGTAAACCACTCGGCATTCAAATGCCCCACTTGAATGTTAGAGCGGCTCGTGATGTGATTCATCATCGAAAGGAGATTTTCCCGCCTCGATAATTCAGCGAGTTTCGATTCAAGAATCGCGCCTCTCGGATTTTCTAAAGTTCGATACTGCAATAGGCTCCTCAAAGGATGGTTGGCTAAAAAACGTTGTATCAAGCTCAAACGCCCGGCTTCCGAAGAGCTCGCCGTATCAAAGGGAAACCTTAAAGAAAGCCCTTGGCTTCTTTCTTGCTGAACAATGTTTCTAAATTGCTGAAGCACCTGATTTGAACGAGCCTCTAGGTTGCCATCGGAAGGATAATTAAATGGCAAGGGCCGGCTGAATACGTTTCCGAATATCTCGAAGAGATTGGCCCTGCGAGAGGGAAGAGCTTCAAAAAGAATATCGGCTTCTTCCTGAATACGGCTTTGCAAAGGGCCCAGCTCGGGCGAGTTAAAATAGGCATAAGAAAGAATGTCTTTAAAGAGATTGAGGATCCTATTTTGAATGTTCGCATTGAAGTGATAAGGCTCCATCTCTCTTTCGAAAGATCTGCGAAGCGCAAACCAATCGCGAGTAATATTGAGCCTCACCCTCATATCGGGAGAAAGCACCGCGCTTAGATTGACGGCATTGTAATGAATAAAAGGCAAAATCGTATTTTGAACTCGATGAAAGGGGGCCGCATGGTAAGAAAAAACTTGCTCAAAAATGGCCCGCGTATTTCTTAATTGCACCTCATCTTGATTCTGCGCACTTCCGAGCAAAATAAAATTGAGAAAGCGGTCGAATTGAACGGGCGCTACAGGGGCTTCGGAAGCCGGGTGAACATCGCTCACGATGGGATTGGTGATTAGCGCTGATAAAGTAACGGCGGCCATGCGTAGCTCAGAATTCGTACTTAAGCCCTGAAAATAAAGCCCTTGAAGATTGGAGCCCGAAGGCCCCCGCAAGGTAAAAATGGGAAGATAGGAAAAAGGCTGATTTCCTCGGGCTGGCTGAAGCCTAAAATGGATGGGGGCGTCTACAACAGCTCGGGCCACGCCATTTTCGCGGTGATGATAGCCTAAATCGTAATCGAGGCAGCGATTATTCGCATCGTAGTTCGCCACGCAGTTGAGGGAATCAATCACCAGGCTTTGGGCACTCGAATTGGAAGCGATGTCAGTCATTATTTACTTCCTCGTGTGCCCTGGGAAGAATGTTATGAATGCTTTTTTAAATCATCGCCCATTTTTTGAAAAAGTTGCTTAAAAGTATATCAAAAAAAGTGCCCAAGCAAAAAACTCACAACCAATAGCGAAAGAAAAAAAAGATTCTGCCTAAAATTCTTTGGAGCCAAAAGCGTTGCTTCCAGCCTTTAGAATTCATCTCTTCGGCATTGGCCTCATCTCGTAAAAAATACTTTTCCAAATCGGCCAAGGAGGCCGGCTTTTGAACCACCACATCTACTTCTAAGTCGTGAATGAGGCTTCGATGATTTAAATTGCTCGAGCCAATGGTTGCCCAATAATCAATCAATATCGTTTTAGCATGTAAAACTCGGGGTTCATATTCAAAAACCTTCACCCCCGCTCTTAAAAGCTCGTAAAGCAAAATACTGGTGAGCCAGCGCACCATGCGGACATCCATTTTGCGAGAAACTAAAATCCGCACATCTACTCCTGCCCAAGCCGCCGCACGCAAAGCCCTTAAAATAGCACCCGAGGGAATGAAATAAGCAGAGGTGATCCAAATGCGCTGGGTGGCCGAGTGCAGGCGATTGAGCAAGTCTTGATAATAAAAATTCCTCAAATAAAAGGATAAATTAAGGCGCACCAAGGGATTTATTTTCCAAAAATACCTGATTTGCCGGAAAGTGGGAGACAAATTACTTTCTTGTAAACGAAAGGACCTCATCTTTCCTCCCCAAGCCCGGATCCAGGCCCTCTCAAAGGCAAAAATAAGCGCTTGCACTGACTCCCCTTCCACGCGCACTCCGGTATCTCTCCAAGCCCTTTCTCCTGCGTAAAATCGCAGCAAATTCTCGCAAACATTCATGCTTCCAAGCCAGGCGAGCTTGTTATCGATGACGCACACTTTTCGATGGTTTCGGCGATTTAGTTTGCGAAACCATCTTCCCATTTTCCACACATTGAAAAGCTTTGGAAAAAATCGAAAGCCCAACCTCACCCAAGGATAAGGCTTATAGATTCGGGCATTCACTTTTACCTGTTCGAGTTCTTTCAAAAGAGGAAGATTCCAAGCCGGAGAGCCCACTCCATCCACCATCAATTTCACCTGTACCCCTCGCTCGGCCACTTCTTCGAGAGCTTTTAAGATTTTCTTCCCAAAAGGATCTAATTCAAAAAGATAAACTTCAAAATAAATAGACTGTTTGGCTCGTTTAATTTCGGCCATCAAACCCGCAAAAAATTCATCGGAGCTCGCAAACACTTCTTCTTTTTCCCAAGCCCTAGGAAGAGGACCCGAAAGATTAGAAGGCATGGGAAGGCCTCCCTTTCAATCGACGGCAATCGCTTCTTTTTTTACATTTCTTGCAGGGAATGCCTAATTCCTCCGGAGGACAGAGCTCTAGAATCCCCAAACGGCTGAGCGCAAAATCGTATTTCACGGGATCGAGAGAATCGAGCAATTTCAAGTTCTCAGTAATTTCTGCCGCTGTTTTCCAGTGAGGCGATTGACGCCGCGTAAATCCTAAAGAACTCGCCACCCAATAAATATGGGTATCGAGTGGAATGGTGAGTTGAGAAGGAGAAGCAAAATCCCATAAACCCAAATCGAGGCCGTCTTCTTTTCGAACCATCCAACGCAAAAACAGATTGAGGCGTTTACAAGAAGAACCCTCTTTGGGAGAAGAAAAGAAAAAACGAACTCTCGAATTTTGAGGGAGCAAGTGCGAAGAAAAATAATCTTTCACTGAATAAGAAAGAATTTCTCGGGTAAAGGCATCTAAGGCTTGGGAGAGATCTGCAGAATCTGGATGATAGTGCTTTTTAAAAAGGGCGCCCAAGGAATTTTCGCGGCGATAAACTTCGGAAAGCAAATACAAAAAAACTTGAATGTCTTTGCTTTTGTGAAAACGATAATAAAACCCTTCAAATAATTTTTGTGGGGGCTGAGAACAATAATCGCGCAGGAATTTCACAGGCGAAGGGCCCATCACTTTCAAAAGAGAATGAAGAATTTTGAAGATTTGCTCCACCGATCCATACGCAAAGGCAGAGGCAATAAAAGCGACTGCTTCTTGATCCAAAGGATTTTGATATTGATGGGCAAACCAGAGGGGATCAGTTTTTAGATATTCTCGGGAGTAATTTTGATAGAGAGCTTCGAAAGGTTCTTTGAGTTTGAGAATATTTTCAACATGCTTTGTCATTGCGAGCGACTGAAAAGAGCGTGGCAATCTCCCATGTGCACGCGGGGGATCGCCACGCTTCGCTCGCGATGACAAATAATTATTTCGTGTGTTCACGAAACCACTCAAAGGTTTTTTGAAGTCCTTGCTCGAGTTTAACTTCTGCTTTCCAAGCAAAGCTTTTTTCGGCCAGATGAGGATTAATCACGCTTCGACGTTGTTCACCCGGCTTTGCGGGGCCATGCTCAAAATGTGGCTTACCCGCTAGTTGCCCTAAATGTTTGGCGAGCCTATTCACATCATTCTCAATTCCCGTGCCAATATTATAAATGCCCGTTAAGGGTTCTTGAAGGGCAGCAAGATTGGCTTCCACCACATCTTCTACAAAAACATAATCGCGGGTTTGTTCACCATCGCCGTTAATGAGAGGAGTAGAATTGGATAAAAGCTTTTGACAAAAAATAGCGACCACGCCGGCTTCTCCATGCGGATTTTGACGGGGACCATACACATTTGCATAGCGTAAAATAACATGGCGAATCCCGTAAAGACGCTCATAAAGTTTAAGATATTCTTCTCCCACGAGTTTACTCAATCCATAAGGAGAGGTGGGCCTTAAAAAATGTGATTCGTCAGCGGGAAAATATTCTTGTTCCCCGTAAATCGCCCCTCCGGTGGAAGAAAAAATAAATTTCTTCGTGCCTATTTTACGTGCGGCTTCTAACAAATTGATAAAACCTAACACATTGACCTGGGCATCGTAAGTGGGATCGGAAACAGATCTTCTCACATCCATTTGGGCGGCATGGTGATTTACTAAGTCAGGTTTAAAGCTTTGAAATATTTCATGGATGACGGGGCTATTGATATCCACTTCATAAAACTTAGTTTTAGGATTGAGATTCTTTTTATTTCCGGTCACTAAATTATCGACCACCGCTACTTCATGGCCTGCAGCAATATAAGCGTCTTGCACATGAGAAGCGATAAATCCGGCGCCACCGGTGATGAGGATTTTCATAGATAGTCCTTATGAAAGAGAAAACGGGTGGTGCGAGGCAGGGGGACCACCACCGGACCGCAGTGTCCGCCTTGAGCGGACCGAGGACCGCTGGGGGATGCCGACGCGACAGGACCCGTTTTCATTAACAGCATCCTTTACAAAATAATGATTCAGCTCTAGTAAATCTTTATGAACATTATTGAAGAAATTTTAAAAGAAAAAAAACGCCTCGGTGCGGCTATTGTCGCCCATTATTACCAGGAAGGGGAAATCCAAGATATTGCCGACTTTGTGGGCGATTCGCTCGCCATGGCCCAATATTGCGAAAAAACAAAGGTAAACACTCTTATCGTATGCGGGGTTCGCTTCATGGCCGAAACGGCTAAAATCATCAACCCCGAGAAAAAAGTGTTGTTACCCGATTTGGAAGCGGGCTGCTCCCTCGCGGATTCCTGTCAAGCGGCAGGATTTCAATATTTTAAATCAAAACTCAATCGCCCCTATGTAGTAATGTATATCAATTCTAGCCCCGAGATTAAGGCCCTCTCCGATGTGATTTGCACTTCGAGCAATGCCGTAAAAATCATACACTCCATTCCCCAAGATCGTGAGATTTTATTCGGCCCCGATCGCCATCTCGGCCGCTACTTAATGCAAAAAAGTGCTCGACCCATGACTCTGTGGCAAGGAGTGTGCATTGTTCATGAAACCTTTAATCTCAAAAAACTCATTGCCCTCAAGCTCGAACATCCAGAGGCCCAAGTGATTGCACATCCCGAATGCGAAGAAGGCATTTTAGAAGAAGCCGATTTTGTGGGCTCCACTTCCGCTTTATTAAAATATTCCCAAGAAAATACTGCCAAAAAATTTATTGTGCTTACAGAATCTGGAATCATCCATCAGATGAAAAAAGCATCTCCTCATAAAATCTTTATCGAGGGTCCGAACGATTCAGGCTGTGCTTGCAACGAGTGCCCTTACATGAAACTCAACACGATGGAAAAACTTCTCAGGTGTATGCAAAACGAAAGGCCAGAAATTCTTTTGGAAGAAGATCTTATTCAAAAAGCCTGCCTTCCCTTGAAACGCATGCTCGAAATTTCTGCTTCTTAAAATGAGCCCCACACGCCACCTTCATTTATAACATCTTCAAAAACTCTTCTTCAGAGATAATTTTAAGAGAAGCGCCCTTGGAAATGAGTTGTTCGGCCTTGATCCATTTATTTCCCTTTTGGCGGTTCTTATACCCTTCCGATCCAATCACCAGATAAGTAAGCTCTTTTGTGACCCCTGAAGCAATTTCAGCGCCCAGGGCTTCTACTTTCTTTTCGGCTTCTCTACGATCCATAGCAGCTAGAGTTCCAGTGAAGACGAAGGATTTGCCAGTCAAGGAAAGAGCTCCCCCTCCCCCCTCCTTTGTAAGGGGGGGGTGAGAGAGTTTCACGTGCTTCAGCAATTTTTCTATCAGTGTTTTTTTCTTTCTCAAACCCTCTACCACTTCGCGCGCGATCACGGGCCCAATGGTATGAATAGAAGCCAAATCTTCTTCTTTCAAAGAAAAAATCTTTTTCAAAGTACCAAACTCTTTCACTAAAATTTTTGAAGAATGTTTGGCGAGTTCTCGAATTCCTAAAGCTCTTAAAAAAACATCTAAGGGCAATTTTTTCTTAGACTGTATGTTTCCGATCAGTTTTTGGGCAAGCACTTCCCCCATTCTTTCGAGCTCGAGCAAATCTTCAACCCGCAAAGAATAAAAATCGGCAGGGGCTTGAACAAATCCGTTATCATAAAGTTTTTCGATGAGCTTTTCGCCAAAACCATCACATTCAATCACCTTTATGAAATGCTCAAGCTCCTGCATCTTGGCTCGGCGGCAAGCTTCTTGATTGGTGCAATACAAAAAGTCGTCTCTCACTTGGGTAGGGGCCCCGCAAGAAGGGCATTTGAGGGGGATTTTAAATTCTTCTCCCTTCCCAGGTTCTAGCACCGATTCCAGATTAGGAATCACTCCTCCCCGCCGCATCATCAAGACTTTGGCGCCCTTACGAAGACCCAATTTCTGCATCAACCCTACGTTATGGAGCGACACATGCGTTACAGTGGCTCCCGAAAGCTCTACGGGCTCCACCACTCCCACCGGGGTAATCACCCGGGTGCGCGCCACACTCCATTCTACATCCTTTAAAAAAGTGGCGCTCGAATCTCCCTGAAATTTATAAGCAATCGAATAACGCGGGTGATGCGCGGTAAAGCCCAAACGCTCTTGCTCCGCCATCGAATTGGCCTTAAACACCACCCCATCGGTTTCGTAGTCGTGGCTATCGCGTTTGGCGAGAAAATATTCGTAAGCCTCCTGCATTGTTTCTTTTTTGCAGAGTTTCATTTCAACGGTGGGAACTTTAAAAGAATGAAGCCATTTGAATTTATCGGCTTCTTTTTCAAAGGGCATTCCTAAAATATCATATCCCAAAAAAGAAAGACGGTAGTCTTTGGTTTTTTTTGGATCTTTTTGTTTGACTGCTCCTGCTGCTAAATTTCGTGGATTTGCAAAGGTCTCCTTGTGTTTTTGAAACACCGAGAGCTTCATATAAATTTCTCCTCGAATTGATATCACAGGGGCTCGCGTCGCCCCCTCCCCCTCAACGGGCCTTTGGCGCTGGTTCATGAGCTTGATTTTCTGTGGAATATCTTCGATCATTTTTATATTGGCACTGATATCTTCCCCCACAAAGCCATCTCCACGAGTGGCACCTAAGATAAAATTCCCGTGGGCATCATAACAAAGCTCGGTGGCAAGCCCATCAATCTTAGGGGTTACTAGCACTTCTCCCTCAAATTTAGAGGCCCAATCGTTTAAATCTTCTTCGTCATAACATTTATTGAGCGAAAGCATGGGAGAGCGATGGCTTACTTTCTTAAAATCTTTCACACTATAATCGGCGGGAATATCCGTTAAAATGGCAGAGTCAGGTTTGAGAGATTTTAAGCGCTCCACCAAACGATCAAAATCATAATCGGAAATCTCCGGTTTATTTTTTTCGAAATAAAGCTCGTTATGATGGGCGATTTCTTTTTCAAGCGCCTCCACGCTCATGGAATTTATTTTTTCTTGGGAAAGCTTTTTCATTACAACCATGCATCCCCCTCACCCCAGCCCTCTCTCTTCAGGGGAGAGGGTGAAAGAAGGATCCACTCCGTAATTGATACAAATCACACGCTCATGTTTTTTTGTGAAATGCAAATAAGAGATGGAAGCATTATCAATCCTAAATTTAGAGAGATGAATGAGTGGCATTCTTAAATAATGCATCAACACACATTTAATCCAGTCTGCGTGGCTTACCAAGACATAAGGTCCAGGATCTTGGCGCCTCAAACTCTCCACAAACTGCACTCCTCTTTCTTGAACTTGCAGCAAAGACTCCCCTACTTCTCCCATAGAAATTTCGGGGCTTTCATAATAAGGTTTATAGCCCGGCAAAGCTCGAATCTCCGCAAAAGTCTTTCCTACCCATTTTCCATGTTCAATTTCCCTCAATTGAATTTCAGGAATCACAGAAAGCTCCCGACCTTTTGCAATCACTGCTGCTGTCTGAAGAGCTCTTTCATGAGGAGAGGAATAAAGAGCTTGAATAGGATGGGAACGCAAAAATTCCGCAAGTTTATAAGCTTGCAGAACACCCCTTGCATTCAAAGCAACGGGCTGAGCTCCCATAATGCGCTTCTCAACATTCCAATCCGTTTGAGCATGTCTGACAAGTAAAATTTCATGCATAAGAATAAAATCATATTATTTTATCATTTACTAATAAGCCAAGAACTGTTTTGTTGAGTAGTTATGATTAAACCACAAAAAATAATTTTAGAAAATGGAATCACACTTTTGCTCATCGAAAACCATGCAAGCCCCGTCATCGCGCTTAACGCCTGTTTTAGGGTGGGCTCCGTGGTGGAAAGCCCCGAAGAAGCCGGTATTTGCCACCTTATTGAACACATGATTTTCAAGGGCACCCCCACCCGCCAAGCGGGGCAGATTGCTGCTTCCATCGAAGCCGCCGGCGGCGACATCAATGCTTATACGAGCTTTGATGAAACTGTTTATTATTGCACAGTTTCTTCTCGCTTTTTCGAAGAAGGCTTAAATATTTTAACCGATGCCGTGATGAACCCGCTTTTTGCCACCGAAGAGCTCGAACGCGAAAAACCGGTGGTGATCGAGGAAATCAATCGCTCTCACGATACGCCGGGTAAAGTTTTATCCGAAAATTTATTCAAAACCGTTTATCAGGTTCATCCTTACGGAAAGCCTATCATTGGCAGCAAAGAAACCGTGATGAGCTTTACACACGAAAAACTCCTTCACTTCTACCATCGTTGGTACGTGCCGCGAAATCTCGTATTTGTTGTTTCAGGTGATTTTGATTCTGAAATCGCTCTCAAAAAGATTGCCCACATTTTTTCTGATTTCAAAGATAGCCTGCCTCCCGCCGTCGAAATTCAAACAGAGCCCCCGCAAACAAAGCCTCGCTGTGTTTTTATTACTAAAAACCTAGAAGGCTACTATGCTCAGCTTGCTTTTCCCATTCCTGATCTGGCCCATGCCGATCTACCCGCCTTAGATATTTTATCTCATCTTTTAGGAGAAGGGCTGAGCTCAAGGCTGGAAAGAAGAATTAAAGAAAACAAGGGCTTAGTCGACTCTATTTACACTTATGCTTATACTCCTAAAAATCCGGGGGTTTTTGTGGTGGGTTTTACGGCCCATGAAAAAAAAGTGGTGAAAGCAGCCCAAGAAATCTTAAAGGAACTCTTCTCACTCGATCACGATCCCATCACCCATGCAGAACTCGCTTTAGCCCGCACAAATATTAAAAGCGATGCCTGGTACGAACGCGAAACGGTAGAAGGGCTCGCTCGTAAATACGGTTACTTTGAAACCATTGTGGGAGATTACAGCTTCGATAAAAAATATTACCAAAAAATCGAGGAAGTAGATCCCGATGATATCCATGAAGTTGCCCAACGCTATTTCAAAAAAGAGATGCTCAATGTGGCCCTTCTTTACCCGGAAAAAAGCAAGCTCGACATCGCTGCTTTAAAACCAGAAGCTTTGCTTCAAAAAATTCATCCCTCCCTTCAACCCAAAAAGCAGAGCTCCCCTCAAGAATTTCGGATCAAAACGCTTAAAAACGGAATTCGCTTGGTATTCAAGCAAAATCAAAACCTTCCTCTCCTCTCCATAAGGCTAGCTAATTTAGGGGGGCTACGCGCGGAGCATGCCAAGAAAAACGGCCTTCATCATTTACTCGCTCAGCTTATGACGAAGGGCACCCAAAGCCGCTCCGCTGAACAGTTAGCATTAGAAATCGAGAGTATTGCCGGCAGCATCGATGCCTACTCGGGCCGAAACGTGGATGGCCTTCAGGGAGATTTTTTGAGCGAAAAATGGCGCGAAGGCTTAGAGCTTTTCTCCGATGTATTGCTTCATCCTGCTTTTGAAAAAAGCGAAATTGAAAAGGAGAGAAAAAACACGCTGCAGGCCATCCATCGAGAACAAGATCAGCTTTCCTCCATCGCCTATAAAAGGTTTCTGCGAGCGCTTTACCCGAGCCATCCTTATGGGATGCCGGTGATTGGCAGCGCTCAAAGCGTTAAAAATATCCAACGAAGAGATCTCATCAAAACCCATCAAAGCTTGCTCAACCCCAAAAAAATGGTCATTTCTTTTGTGGGCGATTTTGATCCGGAAGCCATCGAAGATTATTTAGGCGACAAACTCTCTTCCTTGAAGCCACGTAAAAGCGAAACACTTAAACTCCATGATGCGATGCCTCCCTTAAACCCCATTCGTTTAGAGGAGCGCAAAGCCCAAAAAATGCAAACTCATATTGTTTTAGGTTTTTTAGGAACCCGCATCGATTCGAAAGATCGCTATGCCCTCGATGTTCTGAATAATATTTTGGCGGGCCAAGGGGGAAGACTTTTCATTGAATTGAGGGATAAACTTTCGCTGGCCTATTCTGTGACGAGTTTCAGCCAAGAAGGTTTGGAGAGGGGCTTTTTTTCCGTTTACATCGCGACTGAACCGCAGAAAGTGGAGCGGGCCATTGAAGGCATCTTAGTGGAGCTCACAAAAATTAAAAACCACCTCGTAAGCGAAGCTGAATTCGATCGCGCCAAAAAATATATTGTCGGCTCCTATGAAATCGATCTGCAGCGCAACGCGAGCATTGCCAACCATTTGGCATTTAATGAAATTTATGGCCTTGGCGTTGCAGAAATTAAAAAACTGCCCGAAAAGATTCTGAAGGTGAGCCGAGAAGAGGTTCTCAAAGTCGCCAATCAATATTTCGATCTAAATGCCTATGTGCTTTCGGTGGTGGGTGGATAATATCTATCACCAATTCACCCCATTTAAGGGGCACTTCTCACAGCGGGGCTTGGGCTTACAAAATTCGTTTCCCACTTTTACCAAGAGCGCATGATATTCATTATACAAAGCTAAATCCTCTGGCAGATGGAGCATCATGAACTCTTGGAGGGCATTGTAATCGCTCTCTTCTGGCACAAGATGATGTCGGGTGAGAACCCGGTACGTATATTGATCTACCACAAAAATGAGTTTTTGAAGGCCATAAAGCAAAATGGAATCGGCGGTTTCAAACCCTACTCCCTTCACCGAAAGCAATTTTTCACGCAAGGCCCTTGCCTCTTCCTTGCGCATTCGGGAAATATCCGCCCCATATTCTTCCACTAAAAAACGCATCAAGTTTTTGAGGCGACGTGCCTTCACATTAAAATAACCGGCGGGCTTGATGAGCAAGGCCAAGTCTTTCTCCAAAATTCGATGGAGTAAAAAAGCGTCTAAGACTTGCGCTTGCTTTAAATTGAAAAGGGCCTTTTTTACATTCGACCAGTTTGTGTTTTGGGTGAGGATGGCGCCTAGCATCATTTCAAAAGTGCTATCTGCCGGCCACCAATGTTGGGGCCCAAAAAAATCCAACATTTTTTGGTAGATTTCGAGGAGGATCTTCGAGGTCTTTTTCACCTTACAATCTTTTTTGCTCTAACAATTTTTTTAATTTTGCTCGATCTTGATCGCTGAGTTGATCCAATTTTGTCATGTTACTATTCAAGGTTTCAGTTTTTTTCGAGGAACCTTTCGAGGGCTCTCCTTCAAGAAATTTTTTGATCTCTTTCTTTTTTTCAGGTTCTTCGGCTTCATTGCCGAGCGACTTCAAGGTATCTTGGAGCTGAGGAAACGAAGAAGGAGTAAGATCTTTTAAATCCTTCCCCACTAAAGCTTTTCCTTTTTCGTAAAGAAAGGATGAAAGCTTCCAGGCATATTCTTTTGACCAATGGCGAATGGATCTCCCTTGATAATGGAGATCAAAGATTAAAGCGACGATGAAAAGAAGGAGGGCAAGTTTAAGAATTGTTTTGATGAGTTTGAACATGATTGCGTATTCTAAGTAAATGTTGACGCTGAAAGTCAAGAAATATGCCAATTACCTAGACACTTTCACAAAAACTTTGTTAAACTAAAACGGAATGGACGCCCTTATTCAAACAGCCCCCCGCAAACAAAAAATCTTGATTGTGGATGACAATGCCACCAATGTTGAATTGCTTTGTGCTCAGCTCAAAACCTTTAATTATGAACTTCAAACGGCCTTTGATGGCGATGCCGCCCTTAAAAAAATTGAGGAAGACCCCCCCGATTTGGTTTTACTCGACCTCATGATGCCTAAAATCTCAGGTTATGAAGTCTGCCAGAGCATCAAAAAAAATAAAAAAACCCAGCTCATTCCGGTCATCGTCGTCACCGCCTTGAAAGAATTGAACGATAAAATCAAGGCCATTGAAATTGGCGCGGACGATTTTTTGATGAAGCCTTTCAATAAGCTTGAGCTTCTTACCCGCATTAAATCGCTGCTCAAGCTCAAAGAGCTTTATGATAATGTGGAGATGAGTGAAGACATCATCTTCACGCTCGCCGAAATGTTAGAGGCCAAAGATATTTATACCCGCGGCCATTCAGAACGTGTGGCCCGCTATAGCGTGGCGCTTGCCAAATTTATTGGCCTTTCCGAGGCCGAGCAGGAAACCATCCGCCGAGGAGCTCTGCTTCATGATATCGGCAAAATAGGGGTGCGCGAGATGGTCTTAAATAAGCCTGAGAAGCTCTCACAAGAAGAACTGGCTCATATTCGTTCGCATCCCGCTCGGGGCTGCGAAATTTGCAAGGCTTTAAAATCCCTTCAAAACTCTCTCTCCATTATCCGGCACCATCATGAACGCATCGATGGAAATGGCTATCCCGATGCCATCCGAATAAAAGAAATTTCAATGGGCGCACGAATTGTATCGATTGTAGATAGCTACGACGCCATGACCTCGAACCGTCCTTACCGCAAAGGCATTGCTCCTACCGAAGCCTTGAAGATTTTCGAGCGAGAAAAAGAAATGGGCCAATGGGACCCCCAGTTGGTGGATCATTGGATTAAGCTCGTGAAAAAAAGCGTGGGCGATTAGCCTACGAATTTAAGCAATTTCCTACTTTTTAAGACTTCCCTTACAAATCTTTTTAGAATAAAGAAACTTCTAAGATCATGAACCGATAAATGAATAGTGGGGCATCCGTAGAAAAATTTCTATGAAGAAGCCCCTTTTTTTACTGGCCAGCTTGCTGTGCTCTTTGAGTTTATCCTCACTCTCTTTAGCCCTCGACTGCACGATTCCCACAGATTCCCCCCTTCGTGAAACCATGCGAAGATACGCCGCTGCTTGTGGCGCTGAGGGAGATTCTCCTCTACGCTTTAGCGCCCCTTGCTCCGATTTCAACACCAATGCTGTCTCTGAACCAGATCGAATTATCTACGCAAAAGGATGCAGCGTAGAAGTAGGAGGTGGCACTTTTACCGTTTGCGGCTGTCTTACTAGCAAGAATTGCCAGGACGACCCTCTCTTTCGAGAATTTTCCTGCCATGGCACAGCTTCCACTCCTCCCCCCAACGATAATCCACCCCCTCCTCACCCAGAATCCCGTCCGGAGAGCATGCCGGCAAACCCCGAAGTTCCTTCTCCTACTCTTCCAACTCCGCCTGCTCCCACTCCTCCTGTCACTGCCGTTTCAACCCCTCCTGGTGAAACCGAGAGCTTTCTAGAAGGAAGCGGCTGCAACCGAATTGTAGGTTTTCAACAAAGGCCCTTCTCTTTCTTCACGGTGGGGCTCGCAGGATTTGTCACTTTGATGGGTTTAATCTTGCTGCGTGGGCTGCCTACTTTTCTTTGTGCTTTTGCGGCAAAAATAAAAAGGAAGGGCCGAGGCTAAAGGTCCAATCATCGGCGAATTTAGAATCGGTGGCGCGAGGCAAGCTATACATATAAGTGTTCACATCGAAGCGAAGGGCAAGCCAAGGCTTAAAAAACATTTTGAGGCCCCCGCCTACCAAACCTACCACCCTGTTTTTATCGTTGATGCGCAGATTTCCGATTCCAAGGCTAGTGTATAAATCTAATTCCTGAATGGTTTTGCCGGAGCGCTGCAAAAGGGGAAAGGCATAGCTGAAATAAACATCGTTAATAAATTCATTGCGGGTTTTCACGGAGCGACCAAAATTGCTGTTGGGATCGTACTGGGCTTGGCTATAATTAAATTCTGTTCCTATCGTAATGGCCTCGGTAATTCTAAAGCCCAGGCGAAGCCCCCCGACCCATGAATTATGAAGATGGTTTCCGAGATACTCCCCAAAGAAAGGTTCGAGCTCGAGAAGGCGGCGCTTTGACTGGCGAGTTTTAAAATCCAAGCCGCAAGGGGCTTCGAGGCTACAGGAAGAAGTTTTCTCTCCGCTAAAAGCGGAGGCGAAAGAGGTATTTGCTATTCCACATAAAATCCAACAAGCCACGATCATTTTTTTCAAAGGAACACTCACTTTCAAGTGATTTAAAAAAATCAGGCGGATTCCACCGCAGCAATCAGCTCTTTTTCTTCTCGTTCACTCGCTCCCCGTGCCTTAAGAGCTTGCTTGGCAAGGGTGTAACCAATTTCCCAAGCGGCTCCTGGAAATTTATGGCAAGCGGCCAACACTTGATCGATGGCCTCCACAAAATAATCTGCTTCCTTTTGAGCAATCATGAGCGGAGGAAGAATTTTTACTACATCCATATGATGGCCCGGCACTTGAGAAAGAATTCGATGCTGGGCAAAAAGCGGAACCACGATCATCTGGCCAAACAAACCTTTAGAAGCTTTATGAATGAGATTCCAGCCTAAGCGAAGCTTTAAAGATTTGGGCTCTGCAAACTCGATGGCAATCATTAAGCCTTTACCCCGCACTTCTTTGAGCATTTCATATTTGGGTTTCAATTCCTGGAGCTTTTGGATGAGATAAGCTCCCATCTTTTCGGCATTTTCTACGAGCTTTTCTTCTTTGAGCACCGAGAGGCTCGCGAGCCCCGCCGCCATGGCAAGATCATTTTTCCCAAAAGTGGAAGAATGCACCACACAACGATCCATTTTGTTATAAGTGGAATGATAAATATCACGCCGCATTAAAATAGCACCCACCGGAATATAGCCGCCGCTCAAAGATTTGGCGAGCGTGATGATATCGGGTTCTAATTTCCAATGTTCGAAGGCGAAAAACTTGCCCGTTCTTCCAAAACCGCTCTGGATTTCATCACAAATGAGCAAGGTGCCATATTTACGGCAAAGCATTTGGGCCTGGGGAAGGAAATTTTCGTCGGGAACGTAAACGCCTTTTCCTTGAATAGGTTCCACAAGCAAACAAGCCACATCTTTTTTGGAAAGCGCTTTCTCGAGAGCCTCGAGATCATTCATGCCGACCGATTCGGCTGGCTCGAGCAAGCGTCCGAAGCCTTTTTTAAATTCTTCATTGCCATTGCAGGAAAGGGAACCAATCGAAAGCCCGTGAAAGGCATGGTCTAAAAATAAAATCTTATCGCGGCGGGTGTGGGCCTTGGCAAATTTTAAGGCTCCTTCCACACTTTCAGTGCCGGAATTCGTAAAAAAAACAGTATCGAGGCAAGGAGGCGCTAAATTTACTAGCTCTTGGGCCAGCAAGCCCGGCAACAAAGAACAACCCATTTGAATCAGGTTGGGCAAGTTTAAATCAAGGGCATCTTCAATGGCTTTCTTCACCACCGGATGATTGCGGCCCACATTAAAAGATCCGTATCCGCTTAAAAAATCGAGATAAGGAGTGCCCTCTGCATCGTAAAAATAAGCCCCTTCGGCTCTTTCATACACCTTATCGAAACCAATGGTGCGCAAAACGCGAACAAACTGGGGGTTGATATATTGCTCGTGTAAGATAAAATTTTTCCCTCGATGGGAGCTAAAAAGGTGCTTCAGATCAAAGGCCATAGGGGGCCTGTTCTACCGAAATTTGAAAACGAAAGGCAAGGCTTTAAAATTTTTAAAACTCTCTGGCATGCGGCCTTTAATCTTTGTAAGACTAAAATATGCTCACTCAGTTAAGCCCCTTTTGGCCCCACTTGGCCACCACTCTCCAACATCGTCCCTATGTGTTTGTCTTTCTTCTTTGTTTTCTCATTTTTGCGAGCCTCGAACTAGGCTTCAAAAGAATGCTTGTTTTTCTTATCGCAGGAGGGATGCTAGCCTTTGCTTCAGAAGCTTCTTCGATTCGTAACGGCTTTCCTTATGGCCATTATCAATATATTTATGAAAACTTAAAAGGCGAACTCTTGTTGTGGGGAGTGCCTCTCTGGGACTCTTTATCCTACACCTTTTTAGCTTATGCGAGTTATTCAACGGCCATTTTGATCCGTATAAAACAGCGGCCCCCGAACTTTGCGCAATGGAAAACGGGTGCAGCCTCCTGGAAAACTCTTTTTCTGATGGTCATTCTTATGACAGGCATCGATGTGATTATCGATCCGTTGACGGCGCTAGGAGATCAATGGTTTTTGGGAAAAATTTACTATTACCCGCAGGGGGGCCTTTATTTTGGCGTTCCTCTTTCGAATTTTTTTGGATGGGCTTTAGTGGCCTTTGTCATTGGATTTAGTTTTCAAAAAATAGACGGGTATATCGCCCCTCCCGCACAAACAAGAAACCCATTACGCTCCTTAGGTATACTTCTTTATTTGGGGGTCTACTTTTTCAATTGGGGAATTACACTTTACTTAAATTTATGGAAATTGGCGATCGCCGATTTGATTTTAGTAAGCCCTCTCATTATTTTTCTTCTTGCAAAGGAGAGGAAGGATCTAATGCCAGCTCCACCGTTTCGCTTTCCATCCGATAAAGTTGAAAGGGCTCTTGGTGAATCCCCGCCTTCGCTTTCAAAAAAGCCAGCAGATATCTGAACGTTTTAGCCTCGCCGGGAAGGAGCACCGCCTGTTTAGAACCCGATTGAATCATTATTGCATCCCGAAAAGGATTCACTTGGTAAGGCTTCGTTAGTAACTCTTGTTTTCTAAGGGCACTCACATAAATATTCATCCCCTTGATTTCATCTTTTTGAATAGGACGATGGCGAGGGTCTTGCGTAAAAGCCAGCTTTAGATTTCTTCGAATTTCTTCGGCCATGTTTTTTTCGTGAGGAATAAGGCTCCCCATGCATCCCCTCACTTCTCCTCCTTTTTTGGCCGTTATAAAAACAGCAAGGGGTTTTTGAAAAATAGGGTTCAAAGGAAGCTCCAGACTCACATATTCTCCCTTCCATTCGGCAATCACCCTGTGAACCCAATTTTGAAGCTGCTCTCGCAGGCGCGGCGTGGTTTTAATTTTTTGGAGAATGGAAAGATCTTGGGAAAAAACATGAGGAGAAAAAAGAACTAAAAAGAAACTTATAAAAAATAACTTCAAGAGCGGGTGGCGCGAGACTGGGGGCCCCCCATCAGCCCGCAGTGTCGGCCGGAGGCAGACCGAGGACTGCTGGGGGATGTCAAAGCGACAGGACCCGCTCTTTTGAAATAAAATATCCATTATCTTTCTGTCAGCTGAGTGCCCGGAAAATAGTGCTGGAGGATTTCAGGAAATTTTTTGCCAGCTTCTGCCATCCCGCGGGCCCCCCACTGGCAAAAACCGATTCCATGGCCCAAACCCTTTCCTTTAAAATGCGCCGTGCCCTCTTTCACTTCTACCTCAAACCAGTTACTCTTAAGCTGGCTCCAACCTAGATAACGCCCCACCACGGAGATCAGATCGATAGCAGGAATCGTGAAATTCCTCTTCCCCTCTAAGGCCACACGAAAGACGCGGCCTTGATCGGGCTCCTGCTCAGCAATAGCGATATTTTGTATTGCACCATGGGGATGCGTGACAGAATCTTTCTTCAAAACTTCTTCTAGAATTTTAAGGGAAATAAAATTATCCCAATGGGCATGGGGGGAGCGATCGCAATAGCCTTCGTCGCCCACCCCTTGAAGATAAGGCAAGGCTTTGCCAGCAAATACCTTTTGATTGGCGCTCGTATGCCCTCCGCAAGTGGAATGATACATCGCCTGAATGGCTCTACCCTGATAGGTTAAAATCAAGCGCCGCGTGGAATCTACTACTTCATCTAAACTTCGATACGGCAAGTTTCGTCCGGCATATACTTGGCAATGGGTGAGATCACAAAAGTTGTAGCCTTCCTTGAGGTGCCGGTCTGCATTGGCAAGGGCATAAGTACGGATTACAATCGCCTGCGATTTTTGAGCCTCGGGCGGAAAGCCGGAAGGAAGCTCTGCTTCAAGCACTCCTCTCACGTAATCATCTAAACTCAACTCCTCGATAAAAATAAGTTTCCCCCCCAAAGACCTCACTTGCATTTTCCCTTTGAATTTTCGTTGGAGCTCACTTCCCAAAGGAATATTGAGGCTAGAACCTCGAGGCGGGGTCACAAAAACCTGATCGGCCAGCGTCCTATAAGATCCAATTCTCACTTCCACTTTTCTTTCTTGAGCCTTCAGCACAATCGGCATATCGGGGGGGCCAATTCTCTCTTCCCCCGGCTTTCCATTTTCCACAATTCTTAATTGAGCGAGTGGAGAGCTTATCTGCACCTGAGAAAGCTCGTAGCGGGATAAAACCCTTACGCGAACAAGTTGTTCGAAAGCAAAGGTAGAGGGCGATAAAAAAAGAAGCATTAAAAAAATATTGAGGTAAAATCTTTTCATAAAGGCTTGCCTGCCTCTTCTACCCCAAACTCATAGGCCTTGGAAAAAATTTTTTCGGCCAGTTTCGTAGGCTCTTCAAAGCCATGGGCTTCCTGTAAAAAAATAAGGACGCTGTATTGCGGATTTTGGGCCGGAATAGCCCCCAAAAACCAACCATGGGTTTTGTAGAGAGAATTTAAAGAATCGCCGGTGCCCGTCTTTGCTAAAATCTCGAGCGGATTTTTCTTTAACTTTGAAGCGGTTCCCGAATAGACCGACCGCCTCAAACCCTGATAAATAGCAGCATAGCGCTTATCTTGTATTTTAATGACATACAAATTCCAGAAAGTATCGAGTTCTTGAGGGGTGAGCCGGAAGAAGGCTTCATCCCCCATGGCAAAACGGGCAAGATCCAAACCAGGAGGCAAACGCTTGGGATCCAAGTCATTTGACAAATTCGGATATTGCCGCAGCACTTGCCAGATCTTATCGAATCCGAGTTTAAGTCCTAAATTTTGAAAATATAAATTGCAAGAAATCCCCAACGCTTGGGGAAGCTCTAAGAGCCCATGGCCTTTTCGGGTCCAACAGGTTCTCCTTTTAAAGCCCAACACATCGTGGCCATTGCATCGATAAGAGAGGATTTGTTGATTTTCCACCGCTGCCTGGGCGGTCACGAGCTTGAAAAGGGAGCCCGGCAGAAATTTTTCCCCCGCAAGTTTGGAATTTCCAAATATTTTTTGCTGCTGGTTTTCAAGGTTCGTCCAAATGACCAAGCCTTCCCTTTTATGGGTAGCCTGATCGGTGAATTGCTGGATTTGCTGAAAAAAAAGCCCAGACTCGGCACCCTGAACAAGAAAGGGGAAAAAAACTAAAAAAATCCAGAAATAATTTTGAGAAACTTTGAAGCGCAAACTTTGCCTCCCTAAATCTATCCTAAACCCTAAAAAACAGGATTTTAAAGTTTCGAAAAATTTATTTCTGGATTTTTTTAAAGACTATATCTTATTTTTTTGCAGCAAGGTTTGAAGAAAATACCCCAGTAGGCTCAATGCAAACACCCCTGCCAAAATTCCCAATCGAAGCCCACGGCTCAAATTGGCAAGCATTGAAAAGAGCGTGACGCCAATCACCCCTGAAGCCAAATTACAATAACTGAGAAGGGTGAGAGTGAAAGGGGCTGAAAATAAAATTCCCACTACAAAACTCGATACCACAAAACCCAACAAATAACCCGCGAAGGGTCGAACATGGATGAAAACTCCAAAAATCCAGGGAAATAAAATCCCCAAAAGAATAAAAGTTAAAATCGAGTTTAAAAGCCTGTCTTTGAGTATGAGAGTATAAACGATGGGCAGAAAAATACCCGCGAACAAAGCAACAAAGGTATAAGGATGTGTAATCACTACTCCCAGTGAATCATAATTGCTTTCAATCAAGTAATATTGAATCGCCGCTCGCCCCAGAGCCAGTGTGGTAGTAAAAAAAACGGCCCCTTCCCAACTCTTCTCTGCCAGGGAATGAGAAGATAAAAGCTTGCCTCCTAGGTAAAATCCATTGAGTAAGGCGAAGGCAAAAAGAAGGGCTCCATTCACCGCAGACAAGCGCAAGGCAAGTGCCAGCCCTCCTGCCAGAAAAAGGGCAAGGAAGATATTTTTCAAGGCAGACTCTACACGAATTAAAACAAAAGAAACGAAGGCAATCAGTGCCCCCGCAGGATAAGCCAGGCTCGTTTCCCAGCTAAGGTGAAATAGGAAGCAAGAAATAAGAAAAGCGAGGCTTGCTTGAATCACTTGGTAAAGCAAAAAGGGAAGCAAAGCTTTCTCCTGTTTTCCAAACAAAAAGAGAAAGATAAAATTGAGACCTAAACCTAAGACAACTAAAGAACCCAAGAATAGATAAGGTGAATAGAGCACTTTGACAGAGCGTATGAAATAAGACTCCACCGCCAAAAGCAGCAGATAAGACAAAAGAAAAAGTCCGTGTTTAAAATAAGAGTTCCCGTTTGTCATAAGCTCGCTCCTTTTCCCCAGATTTCAATTTTAAGTTGATCTTTAGAAATACTTGAAACGATTTTTATCGGAAATGAATAGGCATTTTTCAATTTCAAATCGGCCACCCCATAAGCCAGTGTCGCATCCATGCCAGGCCCCACCGATTCTACTTCCTGGCTGTGGGGAACACGCTCCATAATTTGAAGACCCGCTTTTTTGGCCGCGTTGTATAGGGTAGAAGCCACCTGGCATACACCTCCCCCCGGGCTCATCTGAACCTCTTTTCTGATAAAGCTTCTTTCCGGCAAATAGCCCTTTTCCTCATTATAAGGACCCACTTGCTCATTGAAGGAAAATACTTCCCCACTTTCGAGCACCACTCCCGAAAGAGAAGAGGCCGCCCGCAGAATATTTTGTCTTTGAATAGAAGTGCGCCCCGAAACATCGGTGACAAAAGCGGTCATCCTCACTCGAAAGGGCCTCAAATAAAAAATCGAAAGCCCCAGGAAAACACTCAAGAGAAAAAGGATGAGATATTTTTTGCTGAGAAATTTTGCCATTTAACGTACTTCCAATTTATTTTCGGAGCTCAAGCCATTCACTTCCGGTTGATACATTTCTTCTACTTGTGTGGGCATTACATGAAAATTTCCTGAAAGCTCTGGTCGGATGGCATAATCAAACACATGGCTGCCTGCCTTTAAAAAAGAGGTGAACAAAGCGGTCTTCTCATCGCGCACGGTCATTTCCGAAAAATACTCGGCCTTTTCATCGAAGCGAATCCCCTCTAGCACTTCAAAACCAGAAGGAAGTGGGTCTTCCAGCATCAGGTATTCTAAGTCTTGATTACTTTGAAGCGTAATTCTTACGCCCACCATTTCTCCGAGCTTTAAAGGGCCTTTGATCGGCCTCACCTCATAAACTTTGTTCGCAAAATCTTTCAGAGAAAGCCCCACATATTCTCGGATAACTCGAACGCCATTATCCACAGCGCCTAAATCTTCTTGTTGGGTGAAGTAGGTGAGATCGCTTTGATAATAAAGTGTGTGATCCATTAGATTTTCAAGGCCCAAGGCATTTCTTCCTTCATTGAACTTGGCCTGGGTAAAACGACGGACAAAATGGGGGGAGGCCACATTAATTTTTTCGAGCTCCGTGCCATTCAAATCTACATTCACTTTTACTCCCTTCGCCTCTCCCGGGAGCCCCCGTGCATATTCGGAAAGGGCATAGAGCACCGCCGCTGTTTCGCGCGTTTGCCGCCACATGCCCCCTTTTCTTTGAGACATTAACCAACTAACGACTTGGTCTCTTAAAACTTGATTCGGAAATTTAGATTTCATCATCGCCTGAAGAGCCCAGGCCGTTGTTTCCACATCGCCGTAGCCTTTAGGATTTCCACTGGGAAAACGACAATAAGTTTTTTGGCAAAGCGCTTTTCGCTCAAGATTCGATACAAGCTGTTGGGCAATTTCTGCCTTACCCTTGGCCTGGAAAGCCAAAATCAGATAACTTTGAGAGAGAAGTGAATCAAAGGCAGGATCCCCAGGCCCCGGTATTTTCAGCTTTCCTCCGAGTAAGGCGTCGACATAATAAATAAATGCGAGGGTATCCGAATGCAGGAGGCTGCCGTGGAGAGGCCCGCTCGAATTGGCCGGAAGAGCATTGGGAGTTAGCAGTTTTTCGAGGGCGTTTCGGCCGCGAGTGATGACATCGGCTTCTATTTTTTGCCCCATTTGCTGGGCCTTCCACAAACCATACAAGGCATAAGCCGTCATGAAAGGGTTGGTTTCATCTTGTTTCCACCAACCCCAGCCTCCATCGCTGTGTTCAAAATTCAAAATTCGCCGGATTCCTTTTTTCACCACCTTTTCGATTTTCTTGTCTAGCGCGGGATCGCTCATTCCTAAAGAGCGATTGAGATCCGATACCATTAAGGCGGGTAAAAGCCGACTCATGGTTTGCTCAACACAACCATAAGGGTAATCGATGAGGTAGGAGACGGGGCCTAAAAGTTGGGCGACAAACGTGGTATCTAAAGTGAGTTTCAGCTGGCTTCGCACTGCGTCCACCTGCGGGGGAATATTTAAGGCAAGCTTTTGTGAGCTGCCCGCGCCCGCCACTCCCGGAGGCACTTCTCCTTGAGAATAGCCATGCTCCTCCAAGCCATGTGGCAACACAGGAATTTTAAGTTCTACACCATCCGAGACCGCCGCATTCTTGGCGAGCAGTTGAATTTTTGCTTTGCCGGGCACTTTAGCCAAGACCGTAAAATCAAAGGAGCTCACTTGTTTGGGAGCCAGGGTGAGGCTGCGCGGTTTATTATCTTCGGGGTTTGCAAAATCGAGCCCTTCGATCCCTAAATTGACGCTGAGACTTTGGGATTGATTGGTATAATTATGTAAAATAGCTTTGAGGGTGATTCGATCGCGCTCTCTAAAAAAGCGCGGCACCGCTATGCGAGCAATTAAATCTTTCGATGCAATCACCCGGTTGATTTGCTGGCCCACTTGTGTGTTCAAGCTAGAAGCAACGACGGTCGCGCGCCAGGTGGTAAGATTATCGGGCAATTTAAAATTCACGGTGGCAAGGCCCTGATCGTTGGTGACTACCGAAGGAGCCCAGAAGGCCGTATCTTTAAAATTCCTGCGAAGAAGGTTTTGATCTTCCTTGGCAATACCACCCGAATAAAAGCCGGAAAGCGAATCGGTGCTTCCCACTCGGTTGGGACGAGGCCCCCAAAAAAACTTTTTAATATCGGTAGAATCGGCCTTCAAGGCGTAAAGGCTTTCATCGACTACCCCTAATGAAAGCTCAGAGGCCATGGGCTTGCCATTGGCATCAAGGGTTTTCACCTGATAACTGATCTCATCAGCGGGATGATAGAGCTCGGCACTCGGCTTGATTTCAACATTCAAGAGATGCTCTTGGGTAGAAAGAACGAGTTCCACGCTATCTTCATAAACTTCTTTCTTGCCAATCACATTGGCAACGATAAACACATTGGGAATCCAATCTTTTTGAATGGGGATTTCAATTTGTTTAGAAAAGCCTTCGAGCTTTTCAACTTGAACTTGATGAATTTTACTTCCTTCCACCGTAAGCAGAACCGAAGCACCTTTTGTGGGCCCTACGAGCAACACTTTGGCGATGTCTCCCGCTTGGTATTTTTTCTTATCCGTCACGATGGAGATTTTCTTTTCCAAGCCAAAATCTTCGCTATCTTTCGAAGAGCCGCTCACCCAAACATAATCGTAGTATAATACCTTTCTTCCCTTCGAGTCTTTGCCAGAGAGCGCCAAACGATAGTAGCCTCCTTGTTGCATGAACAAATCAGTTTGGCCCCTGCCCGAGGCATCTGTTTTGCCCTCAAAGGTTTTTTCCTTCTTATAGCTGTATTCATGAATCACCGCATCCCACTTTTCACGCTCCACCCTAATTTGATAATCACGTGCCACTGGTTTTCCATCGTAATCATGGGTTTCAATCGAAAGAGGAAAAGCTTGATTTGCCATCGAGAGATATTGATTTCTCTTCGTACTGAAAAAGAAATCCCCTGCCGTCACGAGCACTTCGCCTTCCCGGGTGACGGTTTTTTCGGTCATGTCTTTGGCTACTATTCTTAAAATATATTTTTGGTCCTGATCGGCAGGAGTACTTTGAATAGAAATGATCGCTCGGCCATTGGCATCGCTCGAAGTGCTGCCTTCTTGCACCACTTCTCCGTAACCTCTTCCTAATTCCTCATCAGAGTATGAAGCACTCTCTTCTCCTGGTAGCGAATAAACAAAAGTGTCTTTATAAAGAGTGTATTCTAATTCTGCCTGAACCGGCGCTCCAAAATAATATTGGGTCTCTACCTGGAAGCTAATTTTTTCGCCCGAATAGTATCGAGGCTGCTGGGGAGTGATCTCTACTTTAAATTCAGGCTTTCGATATTCGTCTACTTCAAAATCTTGCTTAAACTCTTTGCCTCCCACTTGGGCCACAATGGAGTAATAGCCCAAATCTGCTTCTTCCTCGAGATCGAAATCCCCCCAAAAAGAACCATAGTTGTTCGTTTTGAGGGTGGTCTCTAAAAGGACATCCCCCTTCGGACCCGTGAGCCGCACGGGCACCTCCATCACGGGAACAAGATTATAGAGACCTTGAGAATTTTCACTGCGAACGAGCCCCTTGAAATAAACTTTCTGAGCGGGGCGATAAAGAGGCCGGTCTGTATAAATAAAGGGCCGGTATTTTAAGGAGCTCACCGGCTGCGTCTGGGCCTCCTCGCCTTCTCCTTCTACCACTCCTTCGGCGCCTAAATCTGCCGCAGAATTGCTATAAGGAATATAAGTATAGGCGACACTCCCGGCCTGGCTTACCACGCCGAGGAGAGATTCCAAGGCTTCGGGGCTTAAGCCCGCAATATTAAGCTCTGCGATGCCTTGAGCATTGGTTGATAAGAGTTGGTTTTTGCCATCTTTAAAAAAGACTTCCACAGAAGCATTGGCCATGGGCTGCCCCGAATCGAGTTGGGTGGCATAAAATAAAAGGCGGGCCTCATCTCGCTTGAGCACAAAGCCAAGATTCGTTTTGTTCACGAGTAGATTTTGATTAAAAATGAGCTTCCGATCGCTACTGGAGGCAAAACTATGCACGAGATACAAGCCTAAGCCATCGATCTGAATAGGAATTTTTTTATCAAACTCAGAGACATCTGCTGGATCGATCTTTTCTTGCCATTCGCGCACTTTTTCGAAATCGGGCACGGTGCTGGGGTCAAATTTTTGAGATTCTAGTTCTGAAAAAAGCTTTCCGCCCCTTAAAAAAGTGGGCAGATTTACCTTATAAACCGTGAATTGAATTTCACTCACCTTCGAGCCTTCAAGGGTGAGGAATACTTTTTCTTCCGGAGATTTGATCGTGCTCCAAACACTCACGTTTAAAGAGGGATCTCTCTCTTTTAAAATGATTTCCCCAAGATTTTTTTGATCAGCTTCGGCAACTGAAACCCGATCTGGCAAATATTTGGCTTGGTAGCCTTTCGCGGAAACATTCACATAGTAGTTGTCGATGGGAACGAGATCAAAATGAAACTCACCCTTTGCATTCGTGAAGGCTTTTTTATTGTGGGGGTAGGCATCGATCGAAACACGTGCATGATCGATGGGTTGTTTGAATTCATTGAGGACAAGCCCTTGAAGGGTTCCTGTAGGTTTTTCGAGCAAAATTAAAAAAGAAGTTAAAACAAAAATTAAAAAAAGAAACAAAGTGCCCCAGAGGGATTTTTTTTGCATATTTTTGCTCGACAAAAATTTGAACTCCTTCAAAATACCATTCTATTGATCATCTACAAGCATTTTCAAAAGGAGTTCTTATGTTTTTTAAAAAAATCCTGGCGCCTATGGTTATGGATTGGGTGTGGGCGGGGGTTTGAGAGCTTTAGGCATTCATTGGTAGGAGGGGCTATCCTCCGAGGTTTCCGGTAGGCCTGTTTCTTCTCCACCACCGGCTTCCCGCTTGAATAAAAGGAGAGGCCACGTAAGTGCCCAGTCCCAGAAGTGCTGCCCAACCAAAATAACGAGGATCAGTATAAGCTGCCACGCTTAAGCTTCCTAGGGCCCCCGCCAAAGCAGCTTTGCTGCGAAAAAGAGCGCCTAAAACTCCATCTGTGAGCTTGGGATAGCGCAGAGGGGAATACATGACAGACCCCGCTAAGATGCTCAAAGCATAAAATGCATCCGGATTATTTCGACCAAACATAAAATAAACAGCAGGCAAGATGAGCCCCATCATCGTGGAAGGCATGCCAGTAAAATCTTGCCCATTCCCATGAATGGGGTTGCCTAAAACATCACGAGGGGGCACTTGCTTTGGAGCTTCATCTAAATAATCGAAAGTGGCCAAGCGAAGGGTTGCATTCAGAGCGATGAGAGTAGATACCACCCAGGCCATTCCCCTCTCGCCATGATGATTCATCACCGAAAAGCTCAGTAAAGCACTGGCAATCCCGTAATTTGCAAAATCGGCATAGGAATCTAATTTGGCGCCAATGCTATGGGTGGCTCGCATGGCTCGGGCCACCACCCCATCGGCTTTGTCGATGAGCGCCGCCGCAATGAGTAACTTCGCGGCTGTCGAATAATCGCCTTGAATGCTCATGGCCGAACCCCATACAGCCATCAAGGCAGCCACGGCCGTAAGGCCATTGGGTATTAAGTGGCGTAGCTCTAAAAATGCCGGAGACGCCACCTTCGCTAGTACTTCTTCGAATTTTACCTTCGCGGCTCGAATATTTTCGGCAGGACTTCTGCCTGGATTTTGCAATTCCTCTAAGATCGAGCCCGCATGCTCCGCCACTCGTGGATCGTGAGCGAGCTTTTCCACCAAGGCCTTTTGCTTGGCCTGGCGAGCTTCTTGCCTTGTTAAGCGACGCGGAGCAAGAGCCACTTCCCCTTCTGCTGCAGGCGGCTTCGCTGCCATCATGAGAATGTTTGAAAAAAGTTCTGAAAACTGACGCGAGCTTTCAAGCGGCATCTTTCCGATAGCCTCTGCAGCCAAGGCAGGTTTTAGACTTTCGAGGCTAGAAAGTGGCGGCAAAAAGCTTAAACCTTCCATACGGGCGGCGTGTTCCAAATCGATACTTCTCTCATAAAGCGCAAGACCTGGGCCTAAGGTATGGAGCATGCCCATACTGGCTGTCATTTGAAGATCAAGCACACTCGCATCCACAAATTGTTGCATCAAACTTTCACGGGATTTGGGGGTGATTCCCAAGCTTGCACTGAATTGATTCGCTCCCACCATCGCCGTGCTCGAAAAGGCATGTCTAAAAATTGCATTCTGATTTGCCGCGAAGGAACCCGCCCATCTTAAACTTCCAAAATTGATAATAGAGCTCAACCAGGCCTTGGCCATCCCATTGCTTCCTCTCCAATGGAGCAAAGAAGAATCGGCTCCCTCCAAACCCACTCTTAAAGCCCGTTCGGTGCCAACAAAGGCTCCCGCTTCTCCTACTAATGCAAGGCTATGAATGCCTGCTCGGGCGCACATACCTGCGAGTCGGGATTCTCCAGCCAAAGCTCCTAAGCTCCCCAAGCCTATTCCGCGCAAGGCACGAAAAGCAGTTCCTCCTGCGAGCACCGCTGCCATAGAATAAGGATCGGAGGCTTGTCGGCTAAAAGAACCCAGCAAACCATCCATCCGAATCTGATCTAAACTCAATTCAACCTTTGAAAGGGAGGAGCTCGATCGGCTCAGAATATTTTGAACCATAAAAATGAAGTTTCTTTAAAAAAGGCTTAAAAAAAGCCTCACGTTTTTGAAATGATGAAGAACAACTTTTCTTCGGCCAAGGCTTAAAGAAGTTGCCTGAAAAAAAATGAAAAAACCAGCGCCCCTCGAAAGGACGCTGGTAAAAATGAGAATCACATTTTATGAAAAATGAAGAAAAAAGTATTCGTAAACAACTAGTCAATTGGGCTAGTTTCTGTCAATTAAGTTTTGCGACTTAAAGCTCCTATAAGTTATGACGCAACGCACCTAAATATAAGGATTTTTTTATTTTTTATGCAGGCCACCCCCTTTGGACGATATTTGCTGTATCAAAAGCTCGCCATCGGGGGAACGGCTGAAATTTTTCGAGCCAAATTCTTAGGGATAGAGGGCTTTGAAAAAGAAGTCGTGATCAAACGAATTCTCCCCCCTTGGTCTGCGAACCCCCATTTTATTGCCATGCTCATTGATGAAGCCAAAATGATGGTGAAGCTCCAGCATGAAAAAATTGTACAAGTTTATGAACTGGGGAAAGAAAATGATCTTTATTACATTAGCATGGAATACGTCCCCGGCTGGGATTTAAGACATCTTTTAAGACAGGCCCGGGAAAACTCAAAACCCTTTCACTTGTCAGAAGCGATCTATGTTATTTCTGAAATCTTAAAAGGGCTCGATTACATCCATAAGCAAAAAGATAAGCACGGCCATAATTTGGAAATTATCCACCGTGATATTTCCCCCCAAAACATTCTTGTTTCCTTTGAAGGAAACGTCAAAATTGCAGATTTCGGCATTGCTCATGCTCGCTCTCGCACCTATCAAACCTCCACAGGAATCATCAAAGGCAAGTTCAGTTATATGTCGCCCGAACAGGCCCGCGGAGAATCCCTCAATTTAAAAACCGATCTTTTCGCCACGGGCCTTCTTCTTTATGAAATGATCGGGCTCTCTAAACTTTTTGCTGGAAAGAGTGATTTAGAAGTTCTTGAAAAAGTTAGAAATTTTAAATCAGAAAGCCTTGGGGAAAATGCCTTGGTTCCCAAAGAAATTCAAAAAATTCTCAGGCGTGCTCTCTGCGAAATACCTCGGCACCGTTATTCTTTCGCTCAAGAATTTTTAAAAGATCTGCAAGATTTTTTGCCTTTAGAAGAAATGGAAAAGGGTCAAAAAATTTTTCAATCAAGGCTAACAAGCCTTCCTTCCCAATATGAAAACGAATTTCCTCCTCTTCAGGAAACGAAAGCCTTAGCTGCCAGGCCTCAAGATCTCTCTTCTTCTCAGGCTCTCGTTTCAAGAGAATGGAACTCAGACACTGCTTTAGAAATCACCCGCAGCCTGGAAAAAGCTTACCAAGACGATACCGACCGAAAACTCTCTTGGAATAAAATCACTTCCTCTTCAAGGCGCTGGAAAAAATTTGCATACTTCGCCGCGGGAATTCTTCTCGTGGGGGGCTTTTCTTATCTATTCTTTCCAAGCTTGAGTTCCAAAAATCTCCAGCCCCTCTCCGAACCTGCGACTCAAAACATTTCTTCTCCTCTTTCGCAAGTTCAGCCTCTCTTCATTACCGAAAGCTTGCCTCAAATTTCTTCTCCACCTGTCGTCATTCTTCCTCCTACAAAGGAAAAAATTCTTCCTCCAAAAACTGCGGAAAAGGGACTCCTTTCTGTAAGAGCCACCCCCTGGGGAAAAATTTCGATCTCGGGAATTGTGAGTGGATTAGAAAAACCTTTCCTGCGCAGGGTGCCCTATGGCAACTATGTCGTGAATGTAAAATATCAAAATGACGTAGGAGAATGGAAAACGATTTCTCGTTCGCTTAAAATTGCGAAGGCCTCCACCGTTTGCAGCGCTTCTTTTCAAAAAAACGGCGGGGCCTTTATGAATTGCCAGTGACTCCGGCAAAGCCGGAGTACTTAAAAATGAATGGATCTCGCCTTGAGCGAAAACTTTTATGCTCCAACAATTTAGACGAAGTTTAGAAAACGGCGTGTTTTGCATGATACTCGCGAGTTTTTTTTTCGCCATCATGGGGGCCAGCGTTAAGATTTCATTGAGGGAAGTTCCTGTTTATGAGGCGGTCTTTTTTAGGTCTATTATCTCTGCTGTTTTGGTGGCTACTTTCATTGGGTTCCGCAAAAAATCGTTCGTAGGCAACAAGCCCTTGCTTCTTATGGGGCGTGGGTTCGCAGGTTTCATTGCTCTCAACCTCAATTTTTATGCCATTTCCAAAATCTCTCTCGGGGATGCCACCCTTCTCAATCAAACCTCGCCCTTATTTGTCGCCCTATTTTCTGTTTGGTTTTTGAACGAAAAATTTTCGGCGAAGGCACTGATCTTGAGTTTGATTTCTTTTGTAGGAATAGCCTTGATCATGAAACCTACTTTTTCCCATTTTCATTTCGCAGCCTTGGCAGGATTACTCGGAGGAATAGTAGCCGCCCTTGCTTATGTAGCCATTAGCCAGCTGCATGAAAGCGATTCCTTTCTCACCATGGCTTTTTATTTCACGGCCATTTCTTCTATTCTCTCCACTCCTTTGATGATTCATCATGCAGTCATTCCCACAAGCTTCGCCCTGCTTTGTCTGATCCTGGCGGGAATTTCCGGAACCTTTGGCCAACTCTTCCTCACCTACGCCTATAAAAATGAGGAGGCTTCTTGGGTAGCCCCCTTCTCTTACATCGCCGTAATTTTCTCTTTTACTTTAGGAATTTTAATCTTTAACGAAATCCCCGATTTTTACTCTTTACTCGGTTCAGCCACAGTGATCGTCGCTTGCATTTTACTCCTCCGTCTGAAAAAAAAGCCTCTGCCTTCGGAAGTTCCTTTAGAAATTTTCGAATAAAAAGAGAACGAATCTTTACTTTCCTTTCTTATTTCAAACAGTTACCATGTAGATATGGCAAAGTCTTGGGATGAAGATGAAGAAGACCTCACCGTGGTAGAAGAAAAAAAGGGGGAATCTCTTTTAAGCCCCGATGCAGAAGACGAAACGGTCGCTTTTGTGAAAAAAAGCAGCCTGGGCGCGACCACATCACGACGCAAAGCATTAGAGGCGGGGTTTTCCAACTTTGATGACCCTTCTCCCTTCAATCAAGAGCGCTTTCCTCTCCATGCAGCCCTTCCGCGAGATCGATTTGCGGCTTTTTTCATCGATACTTTTTTACTGACTTATGGGGGGCTTGGCCTTGAAATGCTTTTAAATCAAAGTATTCTTAAACAAAATTGGTTCCTTGCCTTCAGCTCACGCTTTCCTATGGCTCCTTCTTTGTGTTTCTGGCTTTTGTTTTTGCTATGGATGCTCCTTTATTATGTGAGTTTCGAGGCCATTGGGGGTGCTAGCCCTGGAAAATATTTCTGCCGACTGCGCGTGGTGGATCTCGATGGAAGCATGCCCACCTTAGCCAACGTTTTTTTGCGCAACCTCTGCCGTCTTTTCGATTATCCTCTCTTTTTTAGCGTCGCCATTCTTTCGATGGAGAGCTCGCACTTCTACCAACGCTTAGGAGACAGAGCTGCCCGAACCATCGTTGTTAAAAATCCACGAAAAAAAACATCGAACGTGGATTTGCGGAGCATTACACTCAGCTCAACTTTTGTAAGGGCACTCGCCTGCGGAATTGATCTCGTTTTATATTTCGCCTTTTTATGGTTTTATGCCGCAAGCTTAAATCCACAAAAAGGATTTCGTTTTCAGATTCTACTCTTCCTCTTTCCTTTTTTAAGTATCGCTTATTTCATGATTTTTGAATTTCTCACCTCAAGCACCCCCGGCAAAATCATCTTAAAGAGGCAAAGTATTTTAGAAACTGGAGAACCCTTAGATGGATCCGCGGCCATTTTACGTAATTTGGCGCGTCCCCTCGATGTGATCTTAGGCTATCCTCTCTTAGCACTCTCGCGAAAGAAGCAAAGACTCGGGGATTTTTTAGCAGAAACTTTGGTGATTAAAAAGCAAGCGGGGCGGGAAGGCGCCATTTCTCTGATTTGCTTGATAGTCGCTATTTTAAGCTTCGCCGTTTTATCGAACAATAACCCTCAAAAAAAATGGTTTTATAGCCAGCTTCCCTCTTTAAGCTCTTGGATGGAAACGCCTGCCCTTTCCTCTTCTTCTTTCAATAGCACCCGCGCGCCCCAAGCAACCGTCAATACGAGTTCCATCACGAAAGCCCGTAACGGCGCCAAGCCGCAAAGCACAAGTTCGAGTTTAAGGATTACTGAATTTTATTTTTCGGCGGGAGCCGACCCCACTCAAATCCGCTCCGATGGGCTTTTCCATGCCGGAGATTTGATTTTCGCTTTCTTTAAGCTTGCAGGCTTTCAGAGGGGGAGTGCTGGAAAAGTGGATCTGATCGAAGATATCCAAATAGAAGCACCCAATGGAGAACTCTTAGTCGATAAAAGCGATGTCATCCACTTCTCTCAAAACGTAGGCGAAAGCGTTCAATCGATTCTATTTGCCGATCAACTCTTGCTTCCCCCCAATCCGGTAACTGGAACTTATAAGGTATTCTTCATTTTGAGAGATTTAAACAGCCAAACTCAACTCGTCTATGAAAAGAATTTCGTCATTCAGTGAATAAGAATTCCATTTTTACCCTTGAGTCGCCTGAGGGTCTTTGTTAGCTTTTTGTTAGCTTTTTATTTTTAATCACAAGGGCTTTAATCATGTCGGGACATTCAAAATGGGCAACCATTAAACGCAAAAAAGGTGCAGCCGATGCTAAACGCGGCCAAGCATTTACCAAACTTATCAAGGCGATTACCGTCGCTGCAAAAATGGGCGGAGGAGACCCCAATGGGAATCCTCGTTTACGCAAAGCGGTGGACGATGCCCGTGCCCAATCAATGCCTATGGATAATATTCAAAGGGCCATTAAAAAGGGCACCGGCGAACTCGAAGGAGTTCACTACGAAGATATCACTTATGAAGCTTACGGGCCTGCGGGCGTTGCTATTATGATTGAATCGCTCACGGACAACAAAAACCGCACGGTTTCAGAGTTGAGAAATATTCTTGGAAAAGGCGGCGGCAACATGGGGGAGGCCGGTTCGGTGGCTTGGACCTTTGAGAAGAAGGGAGTGTTTTATTTCGATAAAACAAAAGTTACTGAAGACCAACTCATGGAAGTGGCTCTCGAGGCAGGGGCCGAAGACATTCAAGAAGGCGAGAATGATTTTCAGGTAAGTTGCGATCCTGCTTCCTACGAAACAGTCAAAGCAGCCTTAGAAGCCGCGAAACTTATCCCCCTTTCTTGTGAAGTCTCCATGATTCCTAAAACTCACATTAAACTCGCACAAGAAGAAGCCACAAAAATGCTCCGCTTAATGGACGCCCTCGAAGAACATGATGATGTTCAAAAAGTGTATGCCAACTTCGATATCCCCGATGAGGTGATGGAAAAGTTGGACGTGTAAGGTGAGTCATGAGAATTCTCGGAATCGATCCCGGTAGCCAAGTCACCGGATACGGTGTCATTGACCAGTCCCAAGGGCATTTAAGCCATGTGGATAATGGGGGCGTTTTTACCCGTTCACAAGATACTTTCGCCAAGCGTCTTCATACCATCTTTAAGGGCGTGAAGAGCCTCATTGAAAAGTTTTCACCCGATAGGGTTGCCATCGAAAATATTTTTTATGCAAAAAACGTAAAAAGCACGGTGCAACTAGGGCATGCTCGAGGGGCAGCCATGATAGCCGTTATGCAATTTGATCTCGAAATTTTCGAATACACTCCCCTCACGATCAAGCAGGCCGTGGTGGGTTATGGCCGGGCTTCCAAAGAGCAAATCCAGCAGATGGTAAAACAACTTTTAAAATTGCCCGAGCAGGCCTGCTTTGACGCTTCCGATGCACTGGCGGTGGCTATTTGCCATGCGCACTCTGCCAAGTTTGAAAGTAGGGTAAGGGCCGCGGGAGGCTTGCGATGATCGCACAGCTCACAGGAAAAATTACCCAAAGAAACGAAGAAAGCCTCACCCTCGATGTGAATGGAGTGGGCTATGAAGTGTTTGTTTCTGCAAGCACTTTGGCAAGAATGCCTTCTCAAGCAGAGAAAACTACCTTGGTGATTTACACCTCTGTGCGAGAAGATAATATTTCACTTTTTGGCTTTCTCACCCTTTCAGAAAAAAAACTCTTCTTAAAATTACTTTCGGTATCGGGGATTGGGCCCAAGCTTTCCATGAGCGTCCTTTCAGGGCTTCCCCCTCAAGAACTTATTCAAGCCATTTACCGAGAAGACCTTCTTCGTCTCACTTCTATCTCTGGCATTGGAAAAAAAACGGCCGAACGCATTATTCTAGAGCTGAAAGATAAGCTTCTTGATCTAGTAGAAAGCCCCTTCGGCAAAGAAAAAGGCCTTCCCAAAGCATCTTTGCCGGAAGATATCCTATCTGCCTTGATCAATTTGGGTTACAATCGGGGAGAAATCGAGAAAAAATTACAAAAAATTCACTTCAAAGATCCCCAGAATTTTGAACAAAGCTTGAAGGAATCTTTGCAAATATTGGCGAAATCTTAAAAAAAATCCATGACCATCCGCTCTAACCAAGAATTAGATGTGAAAACGATTGAGCCCGAAGAATTGGAGCTAGAAAATTCTCTTCGCCCGCATTCCTTTGAGGAATATGTCGGCCAAGTGAAGGTAAAAGAAAAATTGAAGATTTTCATCGAAGCGGCTCGCAAGCGAAAAGAGGCCTTAGACCATTGTCTTTTTTCGGGCCCCCCCGGGCTCGGCAAAACCTCGCTCGCTCACATCATTGCCCATGAAATGGGGGCTTCGATTAAGTCGACTTCCGGCCCTGTCATCGAGCGCGCTGGCGATTTAGCCGCTCTGCTTACCAATCTCGAGGAAAAACAAATTTTATTCATTGATGAAATTCATCGTCTCCCCCATACGGTGGAAGAAATTCTTTACCCGGCCATGGAAGATTACCAACTCGATATTCTCATTGGCCAAGGGCCTTCCGCTAAAACGGTGAAGCTCGAGCTGCCCCGCTTCACGCTTATAGGCGCCACCACCCGTGCAGGATTGTTAACCTCTCCCTTGCGCGATCGCTTCGGGGTGGCAGCCCGTCTCGATTTTTACTCTGCAGAAGAGCTTCAAATTATCGCGTTGCGCTCTGCTAAACTTTTGGGAATTAAAATAGAACAAGAAGGGGCCTTAGAGATTGCCAAGCGTTCCCGCGGCACTCCCCGAATTGTAAATCGCATTTTAAGACGCGTACGCGACTTTGCCGAAGTGAAGGCAAGTGGAATCATTACTCAAGGGGTTGCCCACGATGCGCTGGCTCTTTTGGAGGTCGATGAGAAAGGCTTCGATCATATGGATCGAAAAATCCTGCTCACCATCATCGAAAAATTCTCAGGAGGACCCGTGGGTGTAGAAACTCTTTCCAGTGCCATCAGCGAAGAAAAAGATACCATCGAAGATGTGTATGAACCTTTTCTCATCCAATGCGGCTTTCTTCAAAGAACTCCACGCGGCCGCATCGCGACGGAACTCGCCTATCTCTACTTTGGGCTCAAGCCCCTTTCTAAAGTTTCGCAAGACGTGTTATTTTAAGCCATGGGAAAAATTCTTCTTCTCATCGGCTTTTTATTCATTCTCGCAGGTGTTTTGCTTATTCTCTCTCCTAAAATTTTGGGCTTAAGGTTAGGGGGGCATCTTCCAGGGGATCTTTTTATTAAAAAAGAAGAAATGAGTTTTTATTTTCCAGTAGTAAGTTGTATAATATTGAGTATTCTTTTGAATTTGATTTTTTGGCTGTTTCAATTTTTTAAGAATAAATGATTGTTTCTTCTCTCTTATGAAGAAGGTGAAACAAAAAACAAAAGTGTTTTATTTAGTGGCCCTGGTCATTTTCACTTTTTTTGGCTTGATCACTTTTTTTGGGGATGATGGGCTCTTAAAACTTCGCAAGCTTTATGCCCTGCGCAATCAAGTTCAAAAAGAAAACCAGGCTCTTTATTTGAATAACCAAAGGCTGGGCCGCGAAATGAATCAATTGAAAGAGCCTTTTCACACTGAACGGCTTATTCGTGAAAAACTTGGCTATCTTAAATCGGGCGAGTATCTGCTCATTTTAGAAAATAAAAACGAAAGCCAAGCCGCTCCAAACTCTGGGAGTACCCCCTCGGGGGTTTAAGCTAAAAGCAAGCCTGCCAAAAAACAGAAAAAACAAGTTCTTAACTTGACAATCTCCCTTCCCTTCTTATAGCTTCACTCGCAATCGGCGCTCGCAAGCCCGTTTTATTTCACCTAGAAAAAGTAATTTTTAGAAATAAATGCTCCCTTATTTCAATGGTGTTGGGTGAAATTTAAGAAATAAAGCCATTGAAATGCAAAGAAGTGTTTATTTCTAGTCTTAGGAGGATGCAGTATGTCTCGTAGTAAAGGTCGAGTAAAGTGGTTCAATGATAACAAAGGTTATGGCTTTATCGAACAAGATAATGGACAAGACGTTTTCGTTCATTATTCCGCCATCTCCGGAGAAGGATATAAATCCCTCACCGAAGGTCAAACAGTTGAATTTGAAGTGACTGAGGGAGCCAAAGGATTACAAGCCACCGATGTGGTAAAAGCCTAAGACTTCCAGGTTTCATATAAAAACCCCTCTAGGAATTTTCCTGGAGGGGTTTTTTATTTCATCATAATGCGGAGACGCCCAGTCAGAATTTACTTCTGACTAGGCGAATGTGGAGACGACAAGTACTTCACCGATGGGGGTAGTGAGGGGGAGAGCGGAATCTTCCCCTCACTTTAGCCCAGTCAGAATTTAGTTCTGACTGGGCGAATGTGGAGACGAAGGGAATCGAACCCTCGACCTCTTGAATGCCATTCAAGCGCTCTCCCAACTGAGCTACGTCCCCGTTCTATCAACAAAAAGCCAAAGTCTTTTCTGCTCTGGCAACTGAGCTAGGTCCCCAGAAAACTTGCGATGCAAAATTACTATTTTCAAAGACGCTCAAGCTTCCCTATTTTTTCTTTCTACGAATGCGAAATTTTCGAGGGCCATTCTTCTTATTTAATAGATCATTTCCTTCTTCCGCATCAAGTTTTTGGCTTAAGTCTTGGGTAATGCCCGTCACATGCTGGTCGATTTGAGAAATTCGTTGTTTTAATTTTTCTATCTGATCGACCAAACGTTTTTGAACAGGATCTTGGGTTCCTTTTTCGAGAACCCAACGATAGGCATGCTCTCCCAATAAAGCTGTAAGTTTCAGGCGTTCGTGAATTAAAAACGAACGATTCAGGCCCGCTTTTCCAAGTTGGGAAACCTTGGTCACTTCATCCTTCAATTTAAACCAGCTTCCTAGCGCTTTATTCCACCATTCCAGCTTCTGCATAGGAGAATATTCCCTCAAAAAAAGGAGAAAAAAGAGGTAACAGATGCCCCAAAACTTGTCAAATGACTAGATCGCTTCCTTGACACTTTAGCTCGCCTTTGGTTTATTCAGTATGCCCTGAAGGGCCCAAAACAAAAGGGTTTCATGTTAAGAAGCGTGCTTAAATCAAAAATACACCGTGCTACCGTTACCGATGCCGATCTTCATTATGAAGGCAGTGTTACGATTGACGAGAATTTGCTCAAAGCGGCTAATCTTCTGCCCAACGAACATGTTCACATTTGGGACGTGACTAACGGCAATCGTTTCGAAACTTACACGCTGAAAGGGCCCAAAGGCATGGGAACCATTTGCATCAATGGTGCGGCTGCTCATCTTGCCAAAAAAGGCGATATCATTATTATCACTAGCTTTGCCTTCCTTGATGAAAAAGAGCTCAAAAAACATAAACCTCAAATCGTGCTAGTAGATTCAAACAACAAGATGATTAAAAAGAGCTCTTCTTATTGAAACAGCTTACTTATCTTATTAATCATGAAGGGCGAATTCCAATCTTGAGCCCCTAAAATTTTTTCCACAATTTTCCCATGGGAATCGATTAAATAAGTCTCTGGAATTCGATAAGTTCCATACTCATCTGCAATTTTAAATTCAGGGTCTACCAAAATATGAAAAGTGACAGGATGTTTCTTGAGAAATGCTTCCACTGCTTTCCAGCCCCCTTCATCAACGCTCACAGCCACCACGTCGAATTTCTTATCTTTTAGCTGTTGATAAAGATGATCGAAGCTCGCCATTTCACTCACACAAGGAGCACACCAGCTGGCCCAAAAATTGAGAAGAATCACCCTACCAGAAAAATCTTGGAGAGAGACATTTTTTCCAGAGGAGTCGGGAAGCGAAAAAGAAGGAGCCATTTCACCTTCTTTTAAAGAAGGGCGATAAGAGCGAGTCGCGTACCAAATACCAATTACAGAAAATAAAAGAACCCAGAAGGCTATGTGCCATTTTCTCATGGTAACCTAACGACTTAAGTTATTCTTCTTTCTTTTTCTTTGAAGAAGTTTTTGCTTTTTGAGGAGCGCCCTTCTTTTCTTTCTTCAATCTATTTTCTGATTTTTTGTTTCCTTTTTTAGGCTGAGAAGCTTTAGCTTTTTGGCCTTCCTTTTTTCCCCCTTCATAAACTTGGGGAACAAAACCCAAATATTCCACCAGGGCCATGGGGGCACCATCTCCGTGACGGAAGCCCAGCTTGATCACCCGAGTGTAACCGCCCGCCCTCTCTTGAAAACGAGTGGAAAGTTCAGAAAATAATTTTGAAACAGCACTTTTGCTCCTCACCACGGCCAAAGCACGGCGGCGGGCATGCAGCGTACCTTGTTTTCCCAAGGTGACCATCTGATCTGCCAAGCTTCTTAATTGTTTCGCTTTGGCTAGAGTAGTCTCAATTCTTTCATACTGAATCAAGGAGGTAACCATATTACGTAACATGGCAAGCCGGTGAGCCGTATTTCGAGAAAGTCTTACTTTTTTATTGAGATGTCTCATAACTTAAAATCCAAGGGGCTGATTTATGCTTCTTCTTTCTTGTTTTCATCTTCATTAGGAAATTGCCAGCCTTCAATCTTCATTCCGAGAGAAAGGCCCATTTCAGAAAGAATTTCTTTAATTTCATTGAGAGACTTGCGCCCAAAATTTTTCGTTTTCAACATTTCGGGCTCACTTTTCTGAACCAACTCTCCAATATATTTGATATTCGCATTTTGAAGGCAATTAGCAGAACGAACGGAAAGCTCTAACTCATCTACCCGCTTGTTGAGGTTTTCATTAAGCTTGGGCTCTTCAATCACTTCTTCTTCAATGGGTTCCTCGTCTTCTTCAAAATTAATAAAAAGAGCGATTTGATCTTTCATAATCTTGGCAGAATAAGCGACCGCGTCTTCAGGCAGAATAGAACCATCGGTCCAAACTTCTAAGGTAAGACGATCGTAATCGGTTGCCTGACCCACGCGAGCATTGGTAACGGTGTAATTCACTTTTTTAATGGGAGTGAAAATCGCATCGATAGGAATCACGCCAATCACATCACGTTCCGTTTTATTTTTTTCGGCGAGCGAATAGCCTTTGCCCAACTTCACCGTCATTTCCATTTTCAAGGTCGAATCGGCTGAAAGCGTTGCAATGTGTAAATCGGGGTTCAAAACTTCTACATTGGGAGTAGTAATAATATCAGCGGCGGTCACTTCTTTTTCGCCGCTTGCATCAATGCGAATCACATCATGATCCACCCCGGCAAGCCTCAAGCGAAGTTGTTTTAAGTTTAAGATGATATCGGTCACATCTTCTTTCACGCCTGGGATGGTGGAAAACTCGTGGAGCACGCCTTCGATTTTAATGCTGACCACAGCCGCACCTTGAATAGACGAAAGAAGAATGCGCCGGAGGCTATTTCCCAGCGTCATCCCAAAGCCTCTTTCCAAAGGCCTGGCAACAAATTTGCCATAGTGAAGAGTTTTACTCTCTTTTTCGATCTCGAGAGTTTTGGGCCTAATTAAACTTCGCCAATTTTTAGCGACCAGAGTTTGCATTGGTCTTTCCTCCAAAAATAACTATTTTGAATAAAGTTCTACGATTAATTGCTCATTCACAGGCATCGTTAAATCCGCTCTTTCAGGAAAATTCTTTACGGTTCCTTTAAAGGCTTGCTTATCTAGCTCTAACCAAGCGGGTAGCCCCCTTCTTTCAACCGCTTCAACGGCTTGGGCAATGCGAGCTACGCTCCGGCTCTTCTCTTTCACTTCCACGGCATCTCCGGGCCTACAGAGGTAAGAAGGAATATTCACCTTTCTTCCATTGACCAAAAAATGACCATGGCGAACCAGTTGGCGGGCCTCCGAACGGGAATTCGCGAATCCAAAACGATAAACCATATTGTCCAAGCGAGATTCTAAACCCAGCAAGAGGTTCTCACCCGTCACTCCCTTCGTTTGATCTGCTTTTTTAAAAGAGAGGCGAAACTGGCTTTCGAGCAAGCCATATAAACGCTTTACCTTTTGCTTTTCTCGAAGTTGGGTTCCGTATTCTGAAGACTTGCTGCGGGCTTGCCCATGTTGACCTGGAGCATAGGCCCTTCTTTCAATCGCACATTTTTCTGTATAGCAGCGATCCCCTTTCAAGAAGAGCTTTAAACCTTCTCGCCGGCATAATTTACACACACTATCATTATATCTAGCCATTATACTCTTCTCCTCTTGGGGGGACGGCAACCATTGTGAGGAATAGGAGTCACATCCCGAATTAAGGTAACTCGAATGCCCGCTTGAGCAATAGCGCGCAAGGCGGATTCCCTGCCTCCTCCGGGGCCTTTCACCATCACCGAAACGCTCCTCAAACCATGCTCCGCTGCTTTTCTGGCTGCATCTTCTGCTGCCAGTTGAGCTGCAAAAGGGGTGCTTTTGCGGGAACCTTTAAACCCTTTCGCCCCCGCAGAGGAAGACGAAATGGTGTTTCCAGACATATCAGTAATCGTAATAATCGTATTATTAAAGCTCGATTGAATATGCACGATCCCAATCGGCACCTGCTTTCGACCTTTTTTCTTTTTTACCTTTGCCACTTCCTTTTTTTCTTCAGGAGCGGCACTCACTTCGTTTGTCTTGGTAGATCCCATTTTTTCTGCGTTGTCAGTTGTCAGAGGTGAGTCGTCAGTTTTTACATGAACTGATAACTGAACACTGAACACTGGCCACTATCCTATTTACTCGTAGGGGCTTTTTTCTTTCCAGCAACCGTTTTACGGGGGCCTTTTCGAGTTCGACAATTGGTGCGGGTTCTTTGCCCGCGAACGGGCAAGCCTTTTCGGTGGCGGCTTCCCCGATAAGTACCTAAATCTTGTAATCGCTTGATGCTTAAGCCCACATCGCGACGAAGATCTCCTTCTACCTTAAAATGAGAATCGATGTGCTCTCTAATTTTTGCAAGATCGGCATCGGTTAATTTTTCTGCGCGAAGATCAGGATTAATTCCCGTGGCCACCAATATTTCCTTGGAACGGGTTTTACCCACTCCGTAAATATAGGTAAGCGCAACCTCTACTCGTTTCCTCGATGGAATATCAACACCGGCTATACGTGGCATACGATTAACACCTTCTTCTATCCTTGTTTCTGTTTATGACGAGGGTTTTCGCAAATTACACGAAGCACCCCTCTTCGACGAAGAACTTTACACTTAGGACATATTTTTTTAACTGAGCTTCTAACTTTCATTTTTTTTAGTTGCCAGTTACCAGTTGCCAGTTGCCAGAAACTATTACTGACAACTAACCACTAACCACTCACAACTTCCTACTTCGACCTATATGTAATTCTCCCTCGACTTAAATCGTAAGGAGAAAGCTCTATTTTCACCTTATCTCCTGGAAGAATTTTAATAAAATGCATCCTCATTTTACCCGAAATATGGGCCAAGATTTTATGGCCGTTTTCGAGTTCTACTCGGAACATCGCGTTCGGGAGGGGTTCTACCACAACCCCTTCTACTTCTATACAATCTTCCTTAGCCAAAATAACCTCAAAATGCGGTTAAAATTTCCGGATCCGAATCCGTAATCACCGCGGTATGTTCAAAATGAACAGACAATTTCTTGTCTTTGGTGATGACCGTCCAACCATCACCCTGCAACTGAACTTCGTGGGTCCCTTCATTGAGCATTGGTTCTATGGCAAACACCATACCGGGCTTTAAACGAAAGCCCGTATTGGGTTCTCCATAATTTGGAACCTGGGGCTCTTCGTGTAACTTGGTTCCTACTCCATGCCCCACATAATCTCTTACAATTGAATACCCATAAGACTCTGCATACTGTTGAATCGCGGCACCGATATCGTAGAGTCTTTTGGTGGATCTCATTTGAGAGATTCCTCTTTTCAAACTTTCTTCCCCCACTTCCAAAAGCTTTTTTGCCTCCTCACTGACTTTTCCTACCGGAAAACTATAAGCGGCATCCCCGTAATAACCTTCTATAATCGCTCCACAATCGATGCCAATAATATCTCCCTCTTTCAAAATCCTCTTTGTAGAAGGAATGCCATGCACCACTTCTTCATTAATGGAAGTGCAAAGAGTGTGTTTAAATCCTAAATACCCTTTGAAAGCAGGAGTGGCCCCTTCTTCTCGAATCCATTTTTCTGCCCATTGATCGAGTTCCAAGGTATTCACTCCGGGCTTAATCAATTCCTTAATTTTTGAAAGAACCTTCGCAACCACTTTTCCCGCTCTTCTCATTTTATCAATCTCTTCAAGAGATTTGATAATCACCATATTTAGGTCGCTTTTTTTATCGCTTGGACGATGGCCTGAAAAACACTTTCCACAGCCTCGTCACCGTTTACGGTTTTTAAAATCTTTTCACCTTTATAAAAATCTACCAAGGGAGCCGTTTGCTCCCGATAAACATTTAAGCGCGCCCGGATAGTCGTTTCTTTATCGTCTACCCTTTGAAAAAGTTTCCCGCCGCATTTATCACAGATCCCCTCCTTCTGAGGGGGGGCAAATTCCAAATGATAACCTTGCTGACATTGCTCACACTGACGGCGTCCCGTTAAGCGTTTCACCAAATTTTCTTCATCCACATCAATATTCACCACACGGTCAATTTTTAAACCCTGCCCCTCTAAATTTTCCTTCAAGGCTTTTGCTTGAGCCACGGTGCGAGGAAAACCGTCTAAAATATAGCCCTTCTTACAATCTTCTTGGGCCAGCCGTTCGATCGTTAATCCGATCACCACTTCATCGGGAACCAACTTTCCAGCATTCATGAAAGATTCTGCCTGAAGCCCCAAGGGAGTTTTTTGCACCTTCGCTGCCCGAAGCATGTCGCCCGTCGAAATCTTAGGAATTCCCAACAAGTCTTGAACCTTGTTGGCTTGGGTTCCCTTCCCAGCACCGGGGGCTCCCAAAAGCACCAAATTCACTATCTCCTCCTCCCCTTAAACTTTCCGGCCTTCTGCCCTAAAAAACCTTCATAATGCCGGGTGAGCAAGTAGGATTCAATTTGAGCAACGGTGTCCATCGCCACACCTACTACAATCAACAAAGAAGTTCCTCCAAAGACCGTGGCCAAAGTATTAGGAATTCCAAATCGAGTAATCAAAATCTCAGGCAGCACGCAAATCAACGAGATATAAATAGCGCCTCCCAAGGTGATGCGAGTAAGAATTCGATCAATATAATCCGAAGTGGATTTTCCAGGCCGAATGCCGGGAATAAAGCCACCATACTTACGAATATTTTCAGCCACATCGACCGGATTAAAACTCACTGCTGTATAAAAGTAGCAAAAGAAAACGATCAAACCCACATACAGAGTTGTATGGACCCAGCCCGCTGTTAAATTGGATGCAAAAGCTTGAATCTTGGGATTATGCACAAATTGCGCAATAGTCGCTGGAAACAAAATAATCGAAGAGGCAAAAATAGGGGGAATCACACCGGCCGAATTGATCTTTAAGGGTAAATGGCTCGACTGCCCTCCGTAGAGTTTTCGGCCCACCACTCGTTTGGCATATTGAATGGGAATTCTCCTTTGACCTCGTTCGCAAAAAATAATCACGCCAATCACGCAGGCCACAAAACCAAGAAGAAGAATAAAACCAATGAAGTCTCCAAACTGTTGCTTCGTATTCCAAGCATCTCGAAAGCCTCCGGGAATGCGAGTGACAATGCCTGCAAAAATGATGAGGGAAATGCCGTTTCCCACTCCACGCTCGGAAATTTGCTCACCCAGCCACATGATAAAACTCGTGCCGGCCGCTAAGGTAAAAATAGTGGTGAGGTAAAAACTCCAGCCTCCTACCCCCGCCAGCAAAACACCTTGCTGCTCCAAGCCGTAGCTAATCCCAAAGCCCTGGACCATCGACAAAACAATGGTTCCATAACGAGTATATTGGGTGATCTTCTTGCGCCCAGCCTCTCCTTCTTTAGAGAGTTTTTCAATGGTGGGAACCACGACTGTTAAGAGTTGAAAAATAATTGAAGCGCTGATGTAGGGCATGATTCCCAACGCAAAGACCGAAAATTGCTCTAAGGCACCGCCTGAAAACAAATTAAAAATTTCAAAGACCGTTCCCTGGGAAATCACTCTTTTGAGAGCATCTACGTTGATTCCCGGGGTGGGAACAAAAACGCCTAATCGATAAATGGCAAGCATCAGGATGGTGAAGAGCAATCTCTTCCTGAGTTCGGGTATTCTTGCAATGTTACCGATGCTGTTTGCCACGCGTCTCCACCACCCACCTGAATTTCTTTATACTGCTTTGCCTATTGTTTCTGACTTTGCCTCAATCCGTTCCACTTTTCCTCCCGCTTTTTCAATTTTTTCGATGGCCGATTTCGAAAAGGAATGGGCGCGAACGGTTAATGCCACTGCAAGATCCCCTTCTCCTAAAACTTTCACAGAATGCCTGACACGATCGAGTAATCCGGTATCGCACAATTTCTGAGGATCAATGAAAGTACCCGCTTTAAAACGCGCCAAATCTCCCACGTTAATAATCGAAAATTCCTTGTGGAAGATATTCGTAAACCCTCGCTTGGGAACTCGACGCGTTAAAGGCATCTGACCTCCCTCGAAACCCAACTTATGATAACCTCCCGAGCGAGCGCGTTGCCCTTTGTGACCCTTCGTGGAGGTTCCCCCATGGCCACTCGAATCGCCACGACCTAAGCGTTTTTTCTTCTTATTGGCCCCCGGAGGGCTTTCTAAATTTGATAAAAACTTACTCATTTGCCTTTCACTTTCTTGGAAGGGCTTTTAGCTGCCTTCGCGGATCCTTTGGAAATAGATTTAGCACCTTTAGATTTTTTAGATTTTGGAGCCTTGCTGCTTTTCGCTTTCAGGGCGTCTCCTTGGGCACTCGGCTCTAATTTTTTAGAAGGTTTTTTCTTTTCTTCTTTGTCTTGAGGCTTCAAGGCCCCCAATTCATACTCGGCAGGGAGACTCGCCAGGAGATCAGCTGGGGGGGCCGTAATAATTCGTGCAAGATGCTTCACTTTTTGAATCATGCCACGGATAGCCGGGCTATCTTTCACACGGTGAGTCGCTTGACGGTATTTTAATCCCAAACCTAAAACGGTATTTTTTTGCTTTTCCGTCGCTCCAATCACGCCTTTTTCTAATGTAATAAGAATAGATCCCATAAATAACCCAACTAACTCGCCCTTCTCATGGCTAAATAATCTTCTGGTGATTTTAAAAGACCCAAACCGTGTAAAGTTGCCTTCACCACGTTATGGGGATTATCGGTTCCAATGCATTTGGTTAAGATATCGTGAATACCGGCCGCTTCAACCACTGCTCTCACGGCTCCGCCGGCGATCACGCCCGTACCCGGAGAAGCGGGCTTGAGTAGCACATTGGCCGCGCCAAAGTGACCCATCGCCTCATGGGGAATGGTGTTCCCTTTCAAGGGAATGCTCACCAAATGCCGCCTAGCCGCTTCCGTTGCTTTTCGTATGGCCTCAGGCACTTCCTTTGCTTTTCCAATTCCCACCCCTACATGGCCTTTTCCATCGCCCACCACTACCAGGGCGCTGAAACTAAAACGGCGACCCCCTTTTACCACTTTTGCCACGCGATTGATGTTAATCACACGTTCGTTGAGTTCGAGTTCAGCCGCATTAATTTTTTGTTTCATAAATCACTCGATCCTTAAAAATGAAGGCCCTTTTCCCGGAGCGTATCTGCTAAAATTTGAATTCTTCCATGGTATTGATAACCGCTTCGATCAAATACAATTTTTTTAATTCCCTGCCCCAAGGCTTTTTCTCCCAATAATTCGCCCACCTTTTTGGCCCCTTCTTTATTCGAATGGACCCCCTTTAATTCTTTGGCGAGAGTTGAAACGGAAAGAAGGGTTTTGCCATTGAGATCATCTACCAATTGAGCATGAATATGCTTCAAGCTGCGATACACGCTTAAACGGGGGCGTTCGGGGGTTCCTGAAATTTTGAGGCGAACCCTTTTCTTTCGACGAAGCCTTCCGGCATCCTTTTTTAAAGACATAATTACTTCCCTTTACCCGCACCCGAACCTGTAGCGGATTTGCCCGCCTTTTTTCGGATGACTTCTTCGGTGTATTTCATCCCTTTACCCTTGTAGGGTTCTGGCTTTTTAATACTTCTCAACTCCGCCGCGACTTGTCCCACTAACTGCTTATCTGCACCTAGCACATTGATATGAGTTTGTTTGTCGACACTCACCTTAATACCCGTCGGAATGGGATAAACAACGGAATGCGAAAAACCCAAGCTAAGATGAAGGCTAGAGCCTTTAAGCTCGGCCCGGTAACCGACTCCATTGATATCGAGTTCACGTTTAAAACCCTCTGAAACTCCCTTCACCATATTGGCGATGAGGGCCCGGGCAAGGCCATGTGTTGCACGAGCCACGCGCTCATCATTCTCGCGCTTCACGTTAATATTTTGCCCTTCTACAAGTACCGTCACGCCCTGGGGGAGATTCAAAAAAAGTTTTCCTTGGGGGCCTTCCACATGCACTTGGCCATTTTGGATGGAAGCCTTCACTTTTTCAGGGAGAGAAATTGGTTTTCTTCCGGTTCTAGACATATAAATCACCACACACTACAAAGGATTTCACCGCCGACTTTTGCTTCTTTTGCTTTCTTATCGGACATGAGGCCTTTGGAGGTCGATAAAACTAATAAACCCAAACCATTGAGCACGGGCTTTACATCTCGGTAGCCCATGTAAATTCTACGCCCCGGTTTAGATACCCGGTCTAAATTACTGATCACCGGTTCCTTGCCCGGCGTATAGCGCAGCGTTACCAAAATTTTGCTGCCGGGGCCTTGGGAAACAAGATTCACCGAGCGCACATAGCCTTCTTCTTCGAGAATCTTGAGCACCGAAAGTTTAATTTTAGAGTAAGGGACTTCCACCACCTCTTTACGGGCGTGAATTCCATTACGGATTCTTGTCAACATATCTGAAATAGGATCTGTCATCATAAGCTTTTCTCATCTCCCCTTACCAACTGGCTTTCAGGACCCCTGGAATTTCTCCCCTTCTGGCATGCAGCCTGAAACACAATCGACACATCTTAAACTTTCGAATAAAGGCCCGGGGCCGACCGCAGAGGGGGCAACGGTTATAAGCCCTGCTCGAAAACTTGGGTTTACGTTTCGCTTTCGCGATGAGTGATAATTTAGCCATAATTAAAAGCAACCTAAACTTAAACGTTAATTTCTAAAAGGCATCCCCATGTATTTTAAGAGGGCTCTTGCCTCATCGTCATTTTCTGCACTCGTGCAAATCGTGATATTCATGCCCCGAATTTTATCTACCTTATCGTAGTTAATTTCGGGAAACATGATTTGTTCCGTCACTCCAAAAGTATAGTTTCCTCTTCCATCAAAGGACTTCGTAGAAACGCCTTTAAAATCTCTTACCCGTGGGAAAGCAATGTTTACTAAGCGGCTAAAAAATTCGAACATCCTTTGCTTGCGAAGAGTGACCGAAGCCGCAATGGGTTGGCCCTCTCTTAATTTAAAATTGGCAATCGACTTGCGGGCTTTTCTAATCACTGGCTTTTGCCCGGTAATGCTCATCAATTCTGCGGCGGCCACATCGAGGGCTTTGATATTCTGAGTCGCTTCTGCAATGGAAGTGTTCACCACTATTTTCGTAATTTTCGGCACCTGCATAACATTACGGTAGCCAAAATCCTTCATGAGTTGGGGCACTACATTTTTCTTATAATTTTCTTCAAATAAGGACATTTCCATAAATCTTTTCGCCTCTACTTATGCGGCCTTCCCAATCACTTCGCCGCATTTTTTACACACTCTCACTTTTTTTCCGCTGACTTCCTTTTTCGCCACACGCACAGGCTTGTTGCATTTCGAGCAAAGCAACATCAGATTAGAGCAATGAATCCCCAATTCTTTTTGGACAATTCCTCCTTGGGGGTTCGCTTGCGTGGGTTTCTGATGACGCTTCACCATATTGAGTTTTTCAACCAAGACGCGGGAATTCTTAGCAAGCACTTTCAACACCTTGCCCGTTTTGCCTTTTTCTTTTCCGGCAATCACCGAGACTAAATCATTTTTCTTAATGTAACTATTGAAGGTATTCATCACAGCACCTCAGGGGCCAATGAAATAATTTTCATAAATTTCCTGGCGCGGAGCTCACGCGCCACCGGACCAAAAATGCGCGTTCCAATGGGCTCTCCCGCCGGATCAATCAACACAATCGAGTTTTCATCGAAGCGAATATAAGAACCATCTGGGCGACGTATTTCCTTGCGGGTTCTCACAATGACGCCTTTTTTCACTTCACCCTTCTTCACCTTTCCTTCTGGAATGGCTTCTTTCACCGAAACGACAATAATATCGCCAATGCTGGCATAGCGACGCTTCGATCCACCCAATACCTTAATACACATGAGCTTTTTAGCTCCTGTGTTATCGGCTGAATTTAAAACAGAGTTCATTTGAATCATAATGACCTACTTCATTTCACAAAAAAACACCCCGCCTTCACAACATAAGATACGCGTTTGCGTCCTACGCCATTAGGCTACGGCTTTTTGAACCACTTTACGGAGTACCCACCTCTTTGTTTTTGAGATGGGTCTGGATTCTACAATTTCTACACGATCCCCTATTTGGGAAATATTGCGCTCGTCATGAACGTGAAACTTCGAATTCCTTTTATAATACTTCTTGAAAACAGGATGACAAACCAATCGTGCAACAGACACGACCCGACTTTTATTCATTTTGTCTGAAATAACGATGCCGATCTGAGTTTTTTTCTGCCTCATCTTGCTCATGAATTAAGATTCCTTACTTTTTTGATTCAAAAAGGTTAAAGCTCTCGCAATGTCCCTTCGAACTTGTTTCAGGTGATGAGTTTTTTCTAACTGCCCCATCCCTTTTTGAAGTTTCAATTTAAACAGCGCTTCTTGGAGCTCCCCCACATGAATTTTTAAATCCAAAGGGGTTTTCGATTTTAATTCCTCAGGCGTCACGGTAACCCTCCCGCGAAACAAATTTTGTTTTGAGCGGCAACTTATGGGCGGCGAGCGTTAAGGCTTCTTTTGCATCTTTTTCGCTCACTCCTTCCATTTCGTATAAAATACGGCCTGGTTTAATCACCGCTACCCATTCTTCTGGATTTCCTTTTCCTTTTCCCATGCGCGTTTCAGCAGGCTTCTTGGTGACAGGCTTATCCGGAAAAATGCGAATCCAAACTTTTCCTCCTCGCTTCACAAAGCGAGTAACGGCAATACGAGCGGCTTCAATTTGCCTGGCTGTAATGCGTCCACATTCCAAGGCTTGAAGAGCAAAATCACCGAAATTGAGATTACAACCCCGGTAAGCCCTGCCTCTCATTCTGCCTTTTTGTTGCTTGCGATATTTTACCTTTGCAGGCATCAACATAATTGAGTTATCAGTTCCCAGTTATCAGATGTCAGTTATCGGTATTTTTTATCAACAACTTGCCACTGGCCACTGAGGACTGTCTTTTAAGCGACAGACTTATTTGCTAAAATTTCACCTTTAAAAATCCAAACCTTCACACCAATTTGCCCGTAGGTGGTTCTGGCTTCTGCAAAACCGAAATCAATATCGGCTCGAAGCGTATGAAGAGGCACACGCCCCTCGCGATACCATTCGGTTCGCGCAATTTCTGAGCCCCCCAAACGGCCCGCCACCTGGATTTTGATTCCCAAGGCCCCCATTTTAAGCGAAGATTGTACCGCTTTTTTCATGGCGCGGCGAAAAGCGACACGTCTTTCGAGTTGCATGGCCACATTCTCCGCCACCAGTTGGGCATCAATTTCGGCCTTTCTCACTTCTTGAATATCTAGAAAAACTTCGTTTTTAGTCAATTTTTGGAGCTCTAATCTCAAGGCATCGATGCCTGCCCCTTTTTTACCGATCACCAACCCAGGCCTTGCCGTATGAATCACAATTTTTACTTTGTTGGCCGCCCTTTCAATCTCGATTTTTGCAACTCCGGTGCTGTAGAGCCTTTCTTTCACAATTTTTCTAAACCTCACATCTTCATGGAGAAGCTCTGCATAATTTTTTTGGTTATACCATTTAGAGAACCAGGGCTTTGTAATCCCGACTCTAAATCCGTATGGATGAACTTTCTGACCCATAATTACTTCTCCACTAAAGTGACTGACACATGACTCGTTTTTTTATTAATAGGGCTCGCCGAACCTCGTGCCCGTGGAAGCCATCTCTTCAAGGTAGGCCCTTGATCCACTGTAATCCGGTGCACATAAAGGTTATCGACATCGAAGCTTCCTTTCACATTGGCATTGGCAACAGCCGATTGAATGAGCTTTAAAATATCAAGGGAACATCCCCTTTTAGTAAAACGGAGAATATCTAAGGCTAGCTGAACCTTTTTGCCCCTCACTAAATCGCATACCAAGCGAACTTTTCGAGGCGCCACTCTTAAATAACTAATTTTTGCTTTGACCATAGAAGCCATAAATTATTTTCTCTTTATTTTGGAGCAGAGCTCGCCGGCTCTACCTTCACTTTTCGATCGCCTGAATGCATACTGAAAGTGCGGGTGGGAGAAAATTCTCCAAGCTTATGCCCCACCATATTTTCAGTTACAAAAACCGGAATAAATTTCTTTCCATTGTGAACAGCGAAAGTAAAACCAACAAAATCGGGAATAATAGTGGACCTACGCGACCAAGTTTTAATGACCTTTTTACTATTGGCTTCCCGCATCGTCGTCACCTTTTTCATGAGGTGGCCATCAATAAAAGGACCTTTTTTGAGTGATCTCATAATTCAATCTTCTTTAATTAAAGTTTTGCTCTTCTATCTTTTACAATAAATGGATTCGTTCTCTTGTTATTTCGAGTTTTATAGCCTTTGGCGGGTTGGCCCCAAGGGCTTTGAGGGTGGTTACCCCCTTTACTCTTTCCTTCTCCCCCTCCGTGGGGATGATCGACGGGATTCATGGCAATTCCACGAACCGTGGGCCTTATGCCAAACCATCGGGTTCTTCCCGCCTTGCCAATGGCCACATTTTCATGATCTGCATTTCCAATTTCACCGATGGTGGCCTTGCATTCGATAAATACTTTTCTCACTTCCCCGGAAGGAAGTTTCACAAGAGCATATTTCCCCTCTTTGGCCATCAGCTGCGCGTAAACTCCCGCGCTCCGAGCGATTTGCCCCCCTTTGCCTGCCTTCAATTCCAAATTGCAAATATTGGTGCCCACTGGAATATTCTTTAAAGTGAGCGTGTTGCCAGGAAGAATCTCTGCTTGCTCAGAGGCCACAATCGTAGCCCCCACTTTTAAATGCTTGGGGGCAAGAATATATCTTTTATCTCCATCTATATAATTCAAAAGAGCAATGTAAGCAGAGCGATTAGGATCGTATTCAATGGAAACCACTTTCGCAGGCACATTTGTTTTTTCGCGTTTAAAATCGATGAGGCGATACTGCTTTTTATGCCCCCCTCCAATATGACGAGTCGTGATGTGGCCCATATTGTTACGGCCACCGCTTTTACGAATAGAGATCAACAAAGCTTTTTCAGGCTTCTTTTTGGAAACCCCTTCAAAATCGGCAACCGTCATTCCTCTTCGGCCGGGGGTAATTGGATTGTATTCTTTAAGTCCCATATTTTCTCACAGCCACTCAAATGGCTAAACTCCCTCGATCACTTCAATTTTTTCGCCTTTTTTTAAAGTAACGATGGCCTTTTTCCAGTTGGATCTCTGACCCATGTTGCGGCCCACTCTTCTAAATTTACCGCGGAATCGAATGGTTTTCACATCGGTAACATGAACTTTAAAAACGGATTCAATGGCTCGACGAATTTCATTCTTGTTGGCTTCTAAGGCCACTTCAAAAGCATATTTATCGAACAACTCTTTTTGCAAGCTCGCCTTCTCCGTAATCAAGGGTCGCTTAATGATTTCATGAAGCTTCATTGAAGCCTCCCCGTAAGCACCTTAAAAGAATCTTGGGTAAGAACAAGTTGGTCATATTTTAAAATGTCGTAGACGTTGATTCCCTCGACACGAAGCACCTTATGATGAGGAAGATTTCGAACGGATTTTTCGAGCACTTCATCTTTTTTGCCAATCACGAGCAAGGCATTTTCTACTCCTAATTTATCAAAAAACTGGAGGGCTTTTTTCGTTTTTATTTCCTTGAAAGAAACTTCATCTACCACTTTTAACTTTCCTTCTTTCACTTTTAAAGACAAGGCACTTTTCAAAGCATTCAAGCGGGCTTTTTTGGGAATCAGATAAGAATAATCGCGCGGAAGCGGGCCAAAAGTTTGTCCGCCACCCACAAACAGAGGCGCTTTAATATCGCCATGCCTGGCATTTCCACTTCCTTTTTGTCGGTAAATTTTCTTGGTAGAACCTTTCACAACACTTCGAGTTTTGGTGGAAGCATTTCCTGCCCGTCGATTCGCCCCTTGCATTTTTAGAGTTTCCCAGAGCAAAGCTTTTCGAATAGGCCCCAAGAGCGCTTTAGAAAGCTCTAGTTCCGAAACTTTTTTTCCCTCTTGATTGTAAATATCGAGCATTGCCATAAATTATACCGCCGCTTGCTCCGTAGCAGGAACAGGCAGCTCTTCTTTTCTTTGATCAAAATCTTGGGCCAAATTGTTAATGACTAAATAGGCGTTCACTCCCCCTGGCACGGTTCCCCGAATAAAAATGAGATTTTCCTCTGCCCGAATTTCTACCACTTCTAAATTTTGAATGGTCACCCTTTCATCACCCATATGGCCTGGAAGTTTCATGTTTTTAAAAACCTTCCCCGGATAAGTTCTCTGCCCAATGGAACCCGTCGATCGATGAAAAGTAGAGCCATGGCTTTTAGGCCCACCGCTTTTGTGATGGCGTTTAATTACTCCTTGGAAACCCTTTCCCTTGGAAACACCCATCACGGTTACTGAATCCCCTTCTTTAAATCGCTTCACGGTGAGCACTTGGCCCACTTGATAATCATCAATATTGTTAATTCTAAATTCCTTGAGCCAATAAAAGGGCTTGAGCTCTCTTTTTTGGAAATGGCCCTTCTGGGCTTTGTTCAATTTGCGGAAATCGATTTCTTCAAAACCCAGTTGCACCGAGTTGTAGCCATCGGAACCGACCGTTTTCTTCTGAATCACCGTGCAAGGCCCTGCCTGCACGACGGTGACAGGAAGACACCTGCCGTCTTTGGTAAACACTTGAGTCATTCCCAATTTTTTTCCTAAAATACCTGCCATAAAGATTTTTTCGCCTCTTACTGACAACTCACATCTAGCCACTGACAAAGCTTCTAAACCATTTTAATTTCGACTTCGACCCCCGCTGAAAGATCAAGGCGCATTAACGCATCGACCGTTTGCTGGGTGGGCTCCAAAATATCAAGTAAACGCTTGTGCGTTCTAATTTCAAATTGCTCCCGCGACTTTTTATCGACGTGAGGAGAACGCAAAACCGTATAGCGCTCAATTTTCGTAGGAAGAGGAACGGGCCCTGCAATGCGCGCTCCTGTTCTACGAGCCGTTTCAACAATTTCTACAGCAGACTGGTCGAGCAACTTATGATCGAAAGCCTTAAGCCGTATACGAATTTTTTGTCCTTGATACTCCTGAGCCATGTTTAAGCGATGACCTCCGTAATAACTCCAGCGCCGACCGTTCTGCCACCTTCACGGATGGCGAAACGAAGTTCTTTTTCCATGGCGATGGGAGTAATCAATTCAACTTCGCAGCTCACATTATCGCCTGGCATTACCATTTCAACCCCTTGTGGAAGTTGCAATATACCGGTCACGTCGGTGGTTCTAAAATAAAACTGAGGACGATAACCCGTAAAGAAAGGCGTGTGACGGCCTCCCTCTTCTTTGGTGAGAATGTAAACTTCCGCCTTAAACTTAGTATGAGGAGTAATGGACCCGGGTTTCGCGCAAACTTGACCCCGCTCTACTTCTTCACGCTTGGTTCCACGAAGAAGAACTCCCACGTTATCTCCCGCGCGGCCCTCATCGAGCAGCTTACGGAACATCTCCACTCCCGTCACAGTGGTTTTCACGGTGGGGCGGAAACCGACAATTTCAATTTCATCGCCGACCTTCACGATCCCTCTCTCCACACGGCCGGTGACGACCGTCCCTCGGCCCGAAATACTAAAGACGTCTTCAATGGGCATTAAAAAGGGCTTGTCGATGGGACGTTCGGGAATGGGAATATAAGAATCGAGGGCTTCAAAAAGCTTCACAAAAGCAGGCTCTCCGATGTCGCTGGGATCGCCGGCAATCGCCTTGGTGGCACTTCCGCGAATGACAGGGATGTCGTTTCCCGGAAACTTATATTGAGTGAGCAATTCGCGGACTTCAAGTTCCACGAGATCAACGAGCTCTTTATCATCGACCACGTCTACTTTATTGATGAACACGACGATATAAGGAACGCCTACTTGACGAGCGAGCAAAATATGTTCACGAGTTTGAGGCATAGGGCCATCGACGGCTGAAACCACGAGAATGGCGCCGTCCATTTGAGCGGCCCCCGTGATCATGTTTTTGACGTAATCGGCGTGGCCGGGGCAGTCCACATGGGCATAATGTCGAGCCTTGGTTTCATATTCCACATGGGAAGTGGCAATGGTCAAAATTTTAGTGGGATCACGACGCCCTTGTGATTCGGAAGCCTTCGCCACTTGATCATAAGGGACATACTTCGAAAAGCCGAGCTTTTCAGAAACTTTGGTCAAAGCCGCAGTGGTGGTTGTTTTACCATGGTCAACGTGACCGATGGTGCCAATATTCACGTGGGGTTTTTTTCTTTCAAATTTTTCCTTCGCCATAAAGGCATCCTCCTCTAATAGATTACTAGATTAAGACCGTTTAGTTTATTTTAAACTTTTAAATCGTTCTCCCTTGATGCTTCGCCACAATTTCTTCCGCGATGCTTTTAGGAACCACTTCGTAATGATCGAACTGCATCGTGAAGGTCGCCCTTCCTTGGCTTTGGGACCGCAAATCTGTAGCATATCCAAACATGTTCGCAAGTGGAACTTGTGTGTCAATGACTTGAGATCCCACACGGATATCTGTTTTCATGATTTTTCCGCGCCGAGAGTTTAAATCGCCCGTCACCCCTCCGAAGTTTTCATCAGGAGTCACGACTTCCACATTCATGATCGGTTCAAGCAAAACAGGAGAAGCTTTTTTAAAGCCTTCTTTCAGGCCAATGGAAGCGGCGATTTTAAAGGCCATCTCAGAGGAATCGACATCATGATAAGAACCATCGACTAAAGTCACTTTTACATCTACCACCGGATAACCGGCCAAAACTCCACTATCTAAGGCTTCTTCAATTCCTTTTTTCACCGACGGAATAAATTCTTTGGGAATGGAGGCTCCCACAATTTTATCGACAAATTCAAAGCCCTTGCCTCTTTCTAAAGGCTCTAGCTTCAAGCAAACGTGCCCATACTGACCCCGCCCGCCCGTTTGCTTAATGTATTTCCCCTCCGACTCCGTCGATTGCTGAATCGATTCGCGATAAGCCACTTGCGGTTTTCCGACGTTCGCATCCACCTTAAATTCCCTCATCAAGCGATCGACGATAATTTCAAGATGCAGCTCACCCATGCCAGAAATTAAGGTTTGCCCCGTTTCTTCATCATACTTCACTCGAAAAGAAGGATCTTCGGTGGCCAAACGCTGTAAAGAAAGACCAAGCTTTTCTTGATCTGCTTTGGTTTTGGGTTCAATCGCGACAGAAATGACCGGCTCTGGGAATTCCATTCTTTCAAGAAGAATGGGTTTGGCCTCATCACATAAAGTATCTCCCGTGGTAGTATATTTCAAACCCACCGTGGCGGCGATATCTCCTGCTTCGACTTTTTTAATCTCTTCACGCTTATTGGCATGCATTTTCAAAAGTCGGCTCACCCGCTCTTTTCGGGCCTTGGTGGAGTTGTAAACATAAGAACCTGCTTCGACGACACCCGAATAAACCCTGAAATAAGTGAGCTGCCCCACAAAGGGATCTGACATGATTTTAAAAGCAAGGGCCGAAAAAGGGGCCGAAGGAGTGGCTTCACGCTTTTCATGGCGTTCTGGATGAGCAGGAAGGCTGCCTTCCACTGGAGGAATATCTAAAGGAGAAGGCAGATAATGAACGACCGCATCTAATAACTGTTGAATCCCTTTGTTCTTGAAAGAAGCCCCGCAAAACACGGGGGTAATTTTCATGTGAATGGTAGCGCGTCGCGCTCCCAAGATAAGCTGCTCAGGCGAAATATTTTCTCCAGAAATATACTTTTCCATGAGCTTCTCATCGTGCTCGACCACTGCTTCTAAAAGTTTTTCACGATAAACCGCTGCCATTTCTTGAAGCTCCGTTGGAATAGCTTCTTCCTTGAAAATCTCCCCCAAACTGGCGTCATCAAAAGTAATGGCCTTCATGTGGATGAGATCTACCACGCCCCTAAACTTATCTTCTGCGCCCCAAGGAATTTGAAAACAAACGGGATTGGCATGGAGTCGATCGACCATCATCTTCACCACATGAAAAAAATCAGCGCCAATGCGATCCATTTTATTCACGAAGGCAATACGCGGCACATGATATTTGCTAGCTTGCCTCCAAACGGTTTCGGATTGCGGCTCAACACCTCCCACCGAACAAAAAACACCAATGGCCCCATCGAGCACTCTCAAAGAGCGCTCGACTTCAATGGTAAAATCAACGTGCCCGGGCGTATCAATAATATTAATGCGATGATCTTTCCAGGCACAGGTGGTGGCAGCCGAGGTAATAGTAATGCCTCTCTCCTGCTCTTGGACCATCCAATCCATAATGGCAGTCCCTTCATGGACTTCGCCAATCTTATGAGACACACCGGTGTAATAGAGAATACGCTCAGTGGTAGTCGTTTTCCCCGCATCGATGTGGGCCATAATTCCGATATTTCTGGTCTGTTCTAATGACATATCTTAAAGTTACCAACGATAATGGGCGAAGGCTCTGTTAGACTCCGCCATTTTATGCACATCTTCCCGCTTTTTAATGGAAGCCCCTCGATTATTAAAGGCATCTATAATTTCCATCGCAATACGATCTTCCATCGTTTTCTCACCACGGCCGCGCGAATACTCTACCATCCATCTTAAGCCTAAGGAAACACGCCGATCGGTACGAACTTCTACTGGCACTTGATAGGTAGCACCTCCCACTCGGCGCGACCGAACTTCTAAAACAGGCTTCACATTCTCAAGGGCTTGCTTAAAAATTTTTAGAGGATCATCGTTAAGCTTCTCTTGAAGAATATCAAAAGCTTTATAGACAATGCCTTCCGCCACACTTTTCTTTCCTCCATACATGAGCTTCGTGACAAACTTGCTCACGAGCTTGTCATGAAATTTCGGATCTGGAAGGACTTTTCTTTTTGGTATATTTCCCTTACGTGACATTTAATTATCCTTTTTTAGCGCCATACTTCGAACGAGCCTGCTTTCGCTTGGCTACCCCTTGAGTATCTAAAGCTCCACGAATAATATGATAACGCACGCCCGGAAGATCTTTCACACGACCGCCCCGAATCAAAACGACGGAATGCTCTTGTAAATTATGCCCTTCTCCCGGAATATAACTCGTTACTTCCACCCCGTTGGTGAGGCGCACACGGGCTACTTTACGAAGGGCCGAGTTGGGTTTTTTCGGCGTGGTCGTATAAACGCGCACACAGACTCCGCGTTTTTGCGGACAACGATCGAGGGCTGGAGAATTCGTTTTCCACTTCACGGATTGTCTTCCTTTGCGAACAAGCTGACTAATAGTAGGCATAATTTACTCTCAATTAAATTTGCGCAGGTCTTCACTTCCAATTCAGATTGTAGATCTCTTAAGATCTCAAACACCCAAGCCAGGAAGTAAAAACATTAAAAAACTTGTTATTCCAACAGGTTACAGATGGGACATCCTGTATGGAAAAAAAAGAGTCGCGATATGTAACAAAAAGCTTATGGCCTGTCAACGACTTTGGGCCTGATTTCGATAATTTAGAGAAGCTTTAGAAGGATGCCCTCTTCAAGCTCAAGACCCAGTTTTTAGAGGCCGTTCCGCATCCTTTTCTAAGGCATCTTCAATCATAATCTTCATGTCGCGGTATTTCACGAGGCCTGTTCCCGCAGGAATTAAGCGTCCCATGATGACATTTTCTTTCAAGCCATGCAGCATATCTACCTTACCGGTAATGGCCGCTTCGGTCAGCACGCGAGTCGTTTCTTGGAAGGAAGCCGCCGAAATAAAGCTTTCGGTTGAAAGAGAGGCTTTGGTGATTCCCAGGAGCATCGCTTCTCCGATGGCAGGCTTGCCCCCTTTTTTCTTGATCTTCTCATTTTCCACTTCAAAGCTATGTCTTTCGACCTGTTCATCGATTAAGAAAGTGGTATCTCCCGGTTCTTTAATTCGGATGCGCCGCAGCATTTGCCTTACAATGACTTCAATATGCTTATCGTTGATCTTCACCCCTTGGAGGCGGTAAACTTCTTGAATTTCATCGACTAGATATTTCGCCAATTCTTTTTCGCCCAACACTTTTAAGATATCATGGGGATTTGCAGAACCATCCATTAAAGGTTCTCCTGCTTTGATGCGATCGCCTTCCCGCACAGCAATGTGTTTTCCCTTTGCAATTAAGTATTCCTTGGGCTCTCCCACTTCAGGGGTGACCAGTACCTTGCGTTTGCCTTTAGTATCTTTTCCAAAGCTCACCACTCCATCGATTTCACTGATGATGGCCGATTCTTTAGGTTTGCGGGCTTCAAACAATTCGGCAACCCGTGGAAGCCCTCCTGTAATATCTTTTGTTTTAGTGGTTTCCCGAGGAATTTTAGAGATGACATCGCCTGGCACCACTTTTTCGCCTTCGCTCACCACGATGTTGGCCCCAATGGGCAAAAGATAGCGGGCTTCCGTGTGAGAGTTTGGAAGCCTTTGAGTCTTTCCTTGTTTATCTTTAATCGAAATACGAGGACGTAAATCGGATTGCTTAGATTCGATAATCACTTTACGGGAAAGGCCGGTCACTTCATCTACCATATCTTGTAAAGTGGCACCTTCAATGAGATCTCCGTATTTCACTTCTCCTTCTACTTCGGTGAGAATAGGAATAGTGTAGGGGTCCCATTCCGCCATTAAAGTATTACTCGCAATTTTAGCGCCCTCTTTCACAAGGAGTTTGGCCCCATAATTTAATTTGTAGCGCTCGCGTTCACGGCCCGAATCATCCACAATGGCAATTTCGCCATGACGATTCATCACCGTAGAACTCCCTTCTTTATTTTGAACTTTCACAATATTGATAAAATTGACGCTTCCTTCATTGCGATTCTCTAAAGTAGATTGTTCCGCTCGGCGTGAAGCCGCTCCTCCCACGTGAAAGGTTCTCATGGTGAGCTGAGTGCCCGGTTCTCCAATCGATTGAGCGGCAATCACCCCCACCGACTCCCCTAAATTCACCATTTTTCCGCGGGCCAAATCGCGCCCATAACATTTCACGCAAATTCCACGGCCGGCTTGGCAAGTCATGCCGGAGCGGATCTTTACTTTTTCTAAACCCGATTCTTCAATTAAAGTTACTTTTGCTTCGTCAATTTCTTCGCCTGCCTCCACCAATACTTGTTGGGTGAAAGGATCGAGAATGTCATCAAGCGCCACACGGCCTAGAATACGATCCCCTAAGGGCTCAATCACTTCTCCCCCCTCAACGAGCGGAGTGATTTCGATTCCATCAATGCTCTCGCAATCGACTTGGCTGACCACCACATCTTGGGCCACATCTACCAAGCGACGAGTGAGATAACCGGAATTAGCCGTTTTCAAGGCGGTATCGGCCAGCCCCTTTCGCGCACCATGGGTTGAGATAAAATATTGGAGCACGGTGAGCCCTTCGCGGAAATTAGCCGTAATGGGAGTTTCGATAATTTCTCCGGAAGGCTTTGCCATCAAACCGCGCATTCCCGCTAGCTGCCGCATCTGCTGCGTAGAGCCTCTGGCACCGGAATCTGCCATAATGTAAATGGAGTTGAACGAAGGCATGGTCTTGGTGTTGCCATGCTCGTCGCTTAAGGTATCGGCGGAAAGTTCGCGAACCATTTCCGAAGAGATATTTTCAGTAGTTTGAGCCCAAATATCGACAATCTTATTGTAGCGCTCTCCATCGGTGATCAAGCCTTCTGTGTATTGATCTTCGACTTCTTTCACTTGGGCATAGGCCTCTTGAAGATTTTTTTCCTTTCCCGAAGGGATTTTCATATCGTCGATGCAAATCGAAATTCCGGCACGGCTAGAATAGTAGAAGCCTAAGTTTTTCAAACGATCGGCAAGAAGCACGGTTTCCTTGTTTCCGCACTGGCGATAGACCGTGTCTACCAAATCGGCGATGGCCTTTTTATCCATCACCTTATTGATGGCTTGGAAAGGAATGGCTTCGGGAATAATATCGTAGAGCAATACGCGACCCACCGTGGTTTCGAATAATTGCCCTTCCATTCTCACCTTCACGCGGGCATGCAGCTCCACTTCCGCGCTATCGTAAGCAATGCGAACTTCCTCGGGGCTCGCGAAGATCTTATTTTCGCCCTTCGCAAAAACTTTCTCACGCGTCATGTAATAAAGCCCCAACACCATATCTTGAGTGGGAACAATAATGGGCTTGCCGTTGGCGGGGGACAAAATATTGTTCGTGCTCATCATCAGAACGCGGGCTTCAATTTGGGCTTCAATAGAAAGTGGAACGTGAACAGCCATTTGGTCGCCATCAAAATCGGCGTTGAAGGCCGCGCAAACCAGAGGATGCAATTGAATGGCTTTGCCTTCAATTAAGAGAGGTTCGAAGGCTTGAATGCCTAGGCGATGCAAAGTAGGAGCTCGGTTTAAGAGAATGGGGTGTTCTTTGATCACTTCTTCGAGCACATCCCACACTTCGGGTTTCTGCTTTTCCACCATTTTCTTCGCGCTCTTAATCGTGGAAACATAACCTCGCTGTTCCAGCTTATGGTAAATGAAGGGGCGGAAAAGCTCTAAGGCCATTAATTTTGGCAAACCGCACTGATGGAGTTTTAATTCAGGCCCCACTACAATCACGGAGCGCCCCGAATAGTCGACGCGTTTGCCCAGCAAATTTTGGCGGAAACGCCCTTGCTTTCCTTTGATCATGTCGGAAAGAGAGCGCAAAGGCCTGCGATTGGGGCCTGTAAATACTTTGCCACGACGGCCGTTATCAAACAAGGCATCGACCGATTCTTGCAACATGCGCTTTTCGTTTCGAATAATAATTTCAGGCGCATTGAGTTCTTGCAACCTTTTTAAGCGGTTGTTCCGGTTGATCACTCGGCGATACAAATCGTTTAAGTCGCTGGTCGCAAAGCGTCCGCCTTCGAGGGGCACTAAGGGGCGTAAATCGGGTGGAATCACGGGAATCACTTCGAGCATCATCCACTCCGGGCGATTTCCAGAATCTCTTAAAGCTTCGATCACTTTGAGTCGCTTGGCGATTTTTTTCTTAATCGTTTCAGACGAAGTTTTTTCCATTTCCTTGCGGAGCTTTTTGCCCAACTCATCTAGATCAATTTTCTTCAACATTTCCAAAACAGCATCCCCACCCATTCTTGCGACAAAGCCCCCTTGAAATTCTTCGCGGGCCTTCTGGAATTTATCTTCGGACAGAATCTCCCCTTCACTTAAAGTGGACGTGCCTGGATCGGTAACAATATAAGCTTCGCAATAAAGCACTTTTTCCAAATCGCGCAGAGTGACATCGAGCACGGTGCCAATTCGAGAAGGCAAGCTCTTCAAAAACCAGATATGCGCCACGGGGGTCGCAAGATTAATATGCCCCATCCTCTCTCGACGCACCTTCGATTGAATCACTTCCACTCCACACTTTTCGCAAACAATTCCCCGATGCTTCATTCGCTTGTACTTGCCGCAATTACATTCGTAGTCTTTCACAGGACCGAAAATTTTGGCGCAGAACAAGCCATCTCGTTCGGGCTTGAAGGTACGATAGTTAATGGTCTCAGGTTTTTTCACTTCACCATGAGACCAGCCCCGAATGAGTTCGGGCGAACAAAGTGAAATTTTAATTCCTGAAAACGAAAGCGGATCTTTGGGTTTTTCGAAAAAGGCTTGGATATCCAAGGGTCTTTCTCCTTTAAGAACCCTCTCTTGAAGAGGAGGTTCTTCATGATAAATTAATTACTTTCCACTAAATCAATATTTAAAGCCAAACTTTGAAGTTCCTTCACGAGCACGTTGAAAGATTCGGGAATTCCTGCTTCCAGAACATTGCTTCCCTTCACAATTGCTTCATACATACGCGTTCGGCCAATCACATCGTCTGATTTCACGGTGAGAAATTCTTGTAAGGAATAGGCAGCACCGTAAGCCTCCATCGCCCATACTTCCATTTCTCCCAGCCTTTGGCCTCCAAATTGGGCTTTTCCACCCAAAGGCTGCTGAGTGACTAAAGAGTAAGGCCCAATGCTGCGGGCATGGATCTTATCATCTACTAAATGATGAAGCTTCAACATATACATGACCCCCACCGTCACGGGTTTATCGAAGGCATCTCCGGTTTTGCCATCGAACAAAATGGCTTGGCCCGTTTTAGGAAGGGCAGCAAGATCGAGCATTTCTTTGATTTCCTCTTCCTTGGCACCATCAAAAACGGAAGAAGCCACATACACACCCTCTTGCAAATCTTTCGCAAGGGCTCTTAAATCTTTTTCGTTCAGCTCGTCTAAAATGGCATGCACTTCTTTAGAGGCATAAATTTTCTTCAGGAAAGATCTAATAGAATCAAACTTTTCGTCCATCATTTCCTGAATCTTTTGGCCCAGGCCTTTTCCGGCCCAGCCCAAATGAATTTCAAGAATCTGACCCACATTCATTCGAGAAGGAACGCCCAAAGGATTGAGCACGATATCTACAGAACTTCCATCTTCCATATAAGGCATGTCTTCGAGCGGCAAAGCCCGGGAAATAACCCCTTTATTTCCGTGGCGTCCGGCCATTTTATCTCCGACAGAAATTTTCCGTTTAATCGCCACGTAAACTTTAACCATCTTAATCACGCCGGGAGGAAGCTCATCGCCTTTTCGAATCTTGTTTACTTTTTGATCGTAGACCATCTTCACGAAATCGACTTGTTCTTCCATGGCATCTAAGATTTCTTGCATCTCTACTTCGAAATCTTCGCCACCCGACACGGTAATTTCCGCCCATTTATCCATGGGAACTTTAGAGAGGACGCTTTCTGTGATGGTTTTTCCTTTCGCAAGAAAAACATCATCGGTTTTATCATCTGCTACTTTACTGGTAGAAACTTTACCCAAAAGAAGCGGCTTCAACTTTTTAGCAGCCGATTCATGGATAATTTTAATTTCGTCTTGCAAATCTTTAAAGAGCTTGCCCGTTTCTTTATCTTGAATGTCTTTGGCCCTTTCATCGAGCTCTGCCCCTTCGCGAGAAAAAACTTGGGCATCGATAATGGTTCCCGAAACGCCGGGGGGAACCTTCAAAGAGGTGTCTTTCACATCACCGGCCTTCTCACCAAAGATCGCACGCAGGAGTTTTTCTTCGGGAGAAAGTTGGGTTTCTCCTTTGGGAGTGATTTTTCCCACCAAGATATCTCCAGGATTCACTTCGGCGCCAATTCGAATCATTCCTGATTCATCCAAATCTTTTAAGGCTTCTTCACCCACATTGGGAATATCGCGGGTAATTTCTTCTTTACCTAATTTGGTATCTCGGGCCACACATTCAAATTCTTCGATATGAATGGAGGTAAAAATATCATCGCGAACCAGACGCTCTGAAATAAGGATGGAGTCTTCAAAGTTATAGCCTCCCCAAGGCATGAAGGCGACCACCACGTTTTGGCCAAGGGCGAGTTCTCCCCTCTCGGTGGAAGGACCATCGGCAAGCACGTCGCCTTTCTTCACTTTATCTCCCACCCTTACAATGGGCTTTTGGTTGACACAGGTGTTTTGGTTAGAACGACGATACTTGATGAGATTATAAATATCGACTTCCGAACCCACATCTTTTTTAGATACTTTATCGGCCTTCACGACAATGCGGGTCGCATCGACAGTTTCGACCATTCCATCTCGCTTTGCCACGACGGTGACTCCGGAGTCTTGGGCCACTTTTCCTTCGATGCCTGTGCCCACGAGAGGAGCATCGGCACGCAGCAGAGGCACTGCTTGACGTTGCATGTTCGAGCCCATCAAGGCTCGGTTGGCATCGTCGTGCTCCAAAAAAGGAACCAGAGAAGCGGCAATGGAAACGAGCTGGTTGGGCGAAACGTCCATCAAGCTAATATCTTTGGGTTGGGCATTGACGAACTCGCCATTCTTGCGGCAAGAAATTAGTTCGCTCGTGAAGTTTCCTTTCGCATCAATAGGAGCATTGGCCTGGGCAATAATATAGCCCTCTTCATCCAGGGCCGAGCAATAAACCACTTCATCGCTCACCCGACCGTCTTTCACCCGACGATAAGGCGTTTCGATAAAGCCAAACTCGTTGACTCGCGCAAAGGTGGATAAGGAAGCAATGAGACCAATATTAGGACCTTCCGGAGTTTCGATGGGGCAAATGCGCCCGTAGTGAGTGGCATGAACGTCACGAACTTCGAAACCTGCGCGTTCACGTGTGAGCCCTCCCGGGCCCAAGGCCGAAAGGCGGCGCTTATGGGTAACCTCAGAAAGCGGATTGGTTTGATCCATGAATTGGGAAAGCTGGCTCGAACCAAAAAATTCTTTTACGACCGCCGAGACGGGCTTTGGATTAATCAAATCATAAGGCATCAAGGTTTCAATTTCTTGTAAGCTCATCCTTTCCTTGATGGCCCTTTCCATTCTCACGAGGCCAATGCGGAACTGATTTTCAAGGAGCTCTCCCACGGCCCTCACTCTGCGATTTCCCAGGTGATCGATATCATCTACCTGCCCTTCGCCGTCTTTGAGGCGAACCAAATACCGAATCGTATCTAAGATGTCTTCCTTGCGAAGAGTGGTAATTTCGAGGGGAACATCGTAATTAAATTTGTGGTTGATTTTAAGACGACCCACCTTGGAAAGATCGTATCTCTCGGGATTAAAGAAAAGATTTTCAAAGAAAGTCTGGGCAGCCTCAGGAGTGGAGGGATCTCCGGGACGAAGTCGTTTGTAAATTTCAGCGATCGCCTCGGCTTGAGATTTCACTTTGTCTGAAATGAGGGTATTGCGAATATAAGGACCCACATTCAAGTTATCGATGAAGAGCAAATCGATAGAATCAATTTTTCTCTTCTTGATTTCTTCCCATTTTTCTTCGGTGAGGGCCTCATTGCACTCCAAAATGATTTCGCCGGTTTCGCGATCTACCACATCATGCGCGGTGGCACGGCCCAAGATCTCCTCAAGCTCCACTGGAATTTGAGCGATTTTAGCGGCATTCAATTTTTCTAAGGCTTGGCGCGTAAACTTACGGCCCTTCTTCACAAGCACTTCATCGGTTTTAGGATTTTTGATATCTCTCACCGCACGCTGATAAAGAAGAACTTCTGGAACCACAGACTTATAGATCAATTTTCCATCGGTGGTCATTTTCTCAGACAAGTAAAAGAAATTCACGATTTGTTCATCGTTGAGGCCCAAGGCTTTAATCAATACCGTCGCCTGCATTTTACGACGGCGATCAATGCGCACAAAAAGCAAATCTTTCGGGTCAAATTCAAAGTCGAGCCAAGAACCTCGATAAGGAATCATGCGTGCTGAAAAGAGCAGCTTGCCCGAAGAATGCGTTTTCCCCTTGTCGTGCTCAAAGAAAACGCCGGGGGAACGGTGCAGCTGAGAAACCACCACGCGCTCGGTTCCGTTAATGATAAACGTGCCGGTATCGGTCATGAGAGGAATTTCACCGAAGTAAACTTCTTGCTCTTTTACATCGCGAATAGATCGGGAGTTGGTTTCTTCATCCACATCCCAAACCACCAAACGAACAATCACCTTCAGAGGAGCGGCATAGGTCATGCCTCTCTCACGGCATTCATTGACATCGTAATTGGGTTTTTCAAAATGGTAGCTTACGAACTCAAGAGAAGCCGTTTGATTGAAATCTCGAATGGGGAATACGCTTTTAAAAACCCCCTGCAAGCCGATATCTTCTCTTTCTTCAGGAGGAGTATGGATTTGCAAGAATTTTTCGTAAGAGTATCTTTGAATTTCAATGAGATTGGGAATCTCGATAATATTTTTAATACGAGCAAAATTACGCCTTAATCGCTGGGTGGGGGCAATTCCAGACATATTTTTCTTACTCCAATGGTCAAACTTTAAAAAACAAAGACCCCTGAAGATACACCAATATCTTCAAGGTTTTGTTTTACAATACAAATGGAAGAAACTTTAAAAGTGAAAAAAAAATTTACTTAATTTCAACTTTAGCACCGGCTTTTTCAACCTGCGCTTTAATTTTGGCTGCTTCTTCTTTATTAACGCCTTCTTTTAAGGTCTTGGGAGCCCCTTCCACGAGGTCTTTGGCTTCTTTCAAACCAAGACCCGTGACTGCTCTTACTTCCTTAATGACGTTGATTTTATTGTCGCCCGCAGCAGTAAGCACGACGGTAAATTCGGTCTTTTCCTCTGCCGCAGGAGCGCCTGCAGCAGCTCCGCCCGCTGCCGCGACTGCCACTGGAGCTGCCGCGGAAACGCCGAACTTCTCCTCAAACTTCTTAACCAAGTCTGCCACTTGCAACAAGGTCATGTTTTCTACGGTTTCAAGAATGTCTTCTTGAGATACGATTGCCATAAATGCCTCCTAAAAAATAACGATACAAACTATGATTGTTTCTTATCCCGAATAGCCGCAAGCACAGTCGCCAGCTTTCTGGGAAGAGCACTCAGAACATTCACCCAGTTTTGAGCAGGCGCCATCATCGAACCCAATAAAGAAGAGAGCATTTCCTCTCGACTGGGCAATTTCGATAAACTTTCAATTTCTTTTTGAGTCATGAGTTTTCCCGAGAGAAAACCCACTTTCAATTTGAGTTGTTCTACATCCTTTGCAAACTTAGTGAGGGCCTTCGCAGGCGCGACGGGGTCGCCTTGCGAAGTAATCACAGCGGTGGTCCCTGTAAAATGCGCCTTTAAAATATTGAGCTCAGTGCCATCGACAGCTCTTTGAGCGAGCGTGTTTTTCACCACTTTCATTTCGGCTTTTACGTCGCGAAGCGCACGGCGCAAGTTCGTAACCTGACTTACATTCATTCCGCAATAATCTGCTAGAATGGTTAGTTCTGCTTTCTTGAATCTTTCGGAAAGCTCCTGAACGGCTAATTCTTTTTCTGCGAGTTTCACAGTTTACCCTTTTTTAAATTGCATGCACCGAAGAGGGATCAATCTTAATTCCAGGCCCCATCGTCGATGAAATAGTAATGGTTCTCAAATAAGTTCCTTTTGCGGCGGCAGGTTTTAATTTCACCACATCATCCACAAGCGCCTGAACGTTTTCCCGAATTTTTTCCGCACCAAAGGAGAGCTTTCCCACAGGGGCGTGCACAATGCCAGCTTTTTCGATTCTAAATTCCACCTTGCCCGCTTTGTTTTCTTGAACTGCTTTCGTAATATCAAAAGTGACCGTCCCTACTTTTGGGTTCGGCATCAAACCTCGGGGGCCCAACACTTTACCAATTTTACTCACTTGGCCCATCATGTCAGGAGTTGCAATCACTTTATCAAAATCGGTCCAGCCGCCTTGAATTTTTTCAATCAACTCTTCGGAGCCCACATAATCAGCACCCGCAGAGCGCGCCTCTTTTTCTTTTTCTCCCTTTGCAAAAACTAAAATTCTGACGGTCTTACCCAGACCATTCGGAAGCGACACAGCCCCCCTCACTGCTTGATCGGATTGCTTGGGATCGACACCCAAGCGAATCGCCACATCAATGGTTTCATCAAATTTAGCGGTCTTGTGCTTCACCAAAATTTGACAAGCCTCTCCTAAGCTATATTTTTTTTCTGGATCCACTCCGGCGCTTGCTTCCACGAATTTTTTACCAGCCATAAATACTCCGTTCACAAACTAGACAACATCGATTCCCATGCTACGAGCCGTTCCCATAATGGTTTTAACGGCTCCTTCAAAATTTTTTGCATTCAAATCGGCCATTTTTTGTTTGGCGATTTCTTCCACTTGAGCGCGGGTGACCTTGCCCACTTTTTCTTTATTCGGAACGCCCGAACCTTTTTCGATCTTTGCAGCTTTAATGAGCAACACCGAGGCCGGAGGAGTTTTATAAACAATCGAGATAGAACGATCTGCATACACAGTGACGATACAAGGAATAATTAAACCTGCCTGTTTTTGAGTGGCCGCATTAAACTGCTTGCAAAACTCCATAATGTTAACGCCATGCTGCCCCAAGGCAGGGCCTACGGGAGGAGCCGGATTTGCCTGCCCTGCAGGGCATTGAAGCTTAATTTGGGTAACAACTTTCTTTGCCATCTGATCTCTCTCTTCTTCACTCCTCCCCTTTTAAGAGGAGGTTGGGAGGGGTTAACTTTTCTCTACCTGAATAAAATCGAGTTCCACAGGAGTGGCTCTACCAAAAATAGAAACCAAAACCTTTAATTTACCTTTTTCTGCATTCACTTCTTCAACCATCCCGCTAAAAGTGGCGAAAGGCCCATCGACCACCCTCACCGATTCTCCTTTTTCAAAACTCACCTTCGGTTTAGGCCTTAAGGTTCCTTCGTCAATCTGTTGAGTAATCCTTAAAACTTCTTCTTCGGGAACAATGGGGGGATTCGTGCTGTTTCCCACAAAACCCGTAATTTTGGGAGTTCCTTTTACCACATGCCAAGTTTGATCGTTCAATTCCATTTTCACCAAGATATATCCCGGAAAAAATTTTCGAGTCGTGGTTTTGCGCACTCCCTTTTTCATTTCAACCACATTTTCAGAGGGAACCAAAATTTCTTGAAAAAAAGGCTCCATACGCATCGATCGCACTCTTTCTTGAAGAGCCAATTTCGCTTTTTGTTCAAAGCCTGAATAAGTGTGCACGACATACCAATGAAGCGACATAAGTTTAAAACTCCAAGAAACTCCGCGTGAGAGTTCCCCAAACGGTATCGATGACAAACATCATTAATGAAGCAATTCCCACCATCACAATAATTACGCCCGTCGAAATCATGGTTTCTTTGCGGGTAGGCCAAGTCACTTTTGAGAGCTCGGCAATCACTTCTAAACCAAATTCACTTACTTTTGCATTACGTCTTAAAACCAAAAACCCTGCAAGAGCCGCAACAAATGCGAGAAGATCGGGGACTCCCACCGGCAAAGACTCATAGATAGGCAGCCTTAAGAGTTCCCAAAAAAAAGTAAGCAGTTGGCGAAAGACCATCCAGGAGATGATTCCCACTCCTCCCAAGGCAAAGTCTAAAAATTTTTTGTTAGGATTCATGGCTTTTACTGCTTCTCAATTTCCTCTGCGCACGTCGCATTGACCGCAGGGGAGACAGGGATCGAACCTGCGGCCCGCGGTTTTGGAGACCGCTGCTCTACCAGCTGAGCTACTCCCCTACGCTCAAGCGATTTCGAACTTTTAATCCCTTCTACTTTGTTTCTTTATGTTCCGTATGTTTCCTGCAAAACCTGCAATATTTTTTAAAATTCAAACGATCGGGAGTTCTCGTTTTATTTTTCGTAGTTGAATAATTCCTGTTTTTGCAAGCAGTACACTCTAATTGAATAATAGTTCGCATGAAATACTCCAAAAAGCTCTGAGCCCACGATCAGAATCGAACTGATGACCTTCTCCTTACCATGGAGATGCTCTACCAACTGAGCTACGTGGGCAGCTTAACAGCAGTTGTCAGAGACCCGTTGCCGTTCTCCACTTGACTTTAGCTCCGATCAGCTTTGCTGATTGGAGCGAATAGAGCGGGAGACGGGGCTCGAACCCGCGACCCTCAGCTTGGAAGGCTGATGCTCTAGCCAACTGAGCTACTCCCGCTTGAAAACAGGGGTCAGTGGTCAGCTGTTAGCGAAAAGGCTCCTCACTGACAACTAACGACTCACAACTGCCTTCCAGTGGTGAGGGAAGGATTCGAACCTTCGAAGGCTGACGCCGGCAGATTTACAGTCTGCTCCCTTTGGCCACTTGGGTACCTCACCCTATTACAATTATCAGTGGCCAGTTGCCAGCAGTCAGCTATCAAAAACATTTCTTGTTCGTTACTGACAACGGATCACTGGCAACTGATAACTTCTTCAAGAGCCAGCGACCGGAATCGAACCGGTGACCTACTGATTACAAATCAGTTGCTCTACCAGCTGAGCTACGCTGGCAGCCTGCAAATCGCACATGGCTTAAAATCTTAAATTAAAAAGAACAGCTTCCCCGCCAGAGATTTTTTTAAAAAAACTCTCCACACGCTAGGCTTTATTTGTTAAAAATTTGCTCTCTCCTTAAAAATCCTAGCTCCTGAAATCACTTATCTTTCTGGAAAATAAGACCCGAATCCCATCTGGCAAGTTACGGATAAAAGCCGGCAGTTTATATTGGTAATTCAAAAGCTTGTCAAGGCGATTTTGCCTTATTTTTTCGCTGTCTTAACACTTCGTAAAGTAAAACTCCTGTCGCCACCGAAACATTAAGGGAACTTATTCTACCGAGGAGGGGAATGGAGATCAAGAGGTCACATTTTTCTTTGATTAAATGACGAAGCCCTTTTCCTTCGCTTCCCATCACCAAAGCAGTTTTAAAAGGGTATTTTTCCTCGTCGTAACTCTTTTGAGCTGCCCCTTCCGCTCCATAAATCCACATGGAAATTTCCTTTAATTCTTCAAGGGTTCTAGCAATATTTTTCACTAAATAGATCGAAAGCCATTCAGCGGCTCCCGCACTCGCCTTCATTACAGTAGGATTTAGCAGAGCTCCTCCCCTTTCCGGCAAAATCACTCCATTCACCCCTGCACAATGCGCGGTTCGAAGGATAGCCCCTAAATTTTGGGGGTCTTGAATTTGATCTAAAATAAGCAGCAAGCTCTGTGGGCTTTTTTTGCAATGTGAATATAAATCTTCGATGGGCAAATAAGAATAGGATGCCGTTTTTAAAGCGAGGCCTTGATGTAGAACTCCTGTGGGTAAAACTGGAAAAGAATTTTTTTCTAAGATTCGAACCATTACGCCTTGTTTTCTGGCAAGGGCAATCACTTCTTGAATTTCTGTTTTTTCTTGAGTGCGATAAAGCAAAAGTTCCTTGGCCTTTCTGCGATGCGCCCTCAAAACTTGTAAAACCGGCTGAATCCCATATATCCATTCAAATTCCATGGTCCCTCCCAAAAGCAAAAAGCCTCTGAAGTAAGAGGCTTTTGCATAACAGATGAAATCAGGGAGGGAAATTAAAACTTAGGCCGAGTAACAAGTAAACACTTCTTTTTTCTCATCTAAGAGAGTTTTTTCAATTTCTAAAAGACGTTCGGGATCATGGAGCTCCAAAAACTTTCTGGCAGAAAAGTAAGTCTTTTTATAACCGTCTAATTGCTCCAAAATTTGTTCTTGCTGATAAGAGTTGTCCATCATTTCAAGTTGCAAGCGGGCATACTCATGAGCCAGCGAGGAGTTTTGCATTACCATTTCCATTTCAGAAATATCCTGTTTGGCTAAATCTTTTTTAGAAAAAGCTGACTTTCCGTAATATTTATCGTAGGTGGCCATTTTTATATCCTCCATCTCTTATAGAAGCAAATGGCGCACCAAAGCTAAAAACAAAAAAATACTAAGTGCTTGAAATTAATTATATTTTTAAATAGCCATCTTTTCTCAAGTTTTAACTCCTATAAAAAGTGAGTTTTTCTGGGGAGAAGGGCCCCCAAAACATCCTTTAAGAAAGGAAAATTGTCCCTTATTTTACAGAGGAAAATATTCGACGAACCATTTCACGAGGCTTGGCTGAAAGCAAAATAGGACGACCTATGACTAAATAATCGGCTCCTTCTCGAAGGGCCTTCAAAGGACTTGCAATACGCTTTTGATCATCGGCTGATTTTTCTTCAAAACGAATTCCAGGGCTTAACACCTTTAACTTTTTTCCAAAATTCCTCTTTATCATTTTAATTTCTTGAGGAGAACATACCACTCCATCCAATTTCGATTTTAAAGCAAGCCTTGCGAGCCTTAAGGCTTGATCCGAAATTGAATCGGAAAGGCCCAGGTAAGAAAGATCTGAAAGAGAAGTGAGTACGGTGACGGCAAAGATTTGAGGGCGAGGTTTTTTATATTTTCGAGCGGCAGCTCTTGCCGACTTGGCAGCGGCTTCCAGCATCTCGGGACCTCCCGAGGCGTGAATCGTGAGGAGATCTACGCCCAGTTGAGTTGCTGATTCCACTGCTTGAGCCACCGTATTGGGAATATCATGAAATTTGAGATCTAAAAAAATTTTCTTTTTCTTCTTTTTAAGCCAGGCAATGAACGGGGGGCCTTCTTTCGTGAAGAGGCGCATTCCAACTTTGTAAAAAATAACCGTATTGCCTAAAAGGCTCACTATCTCCCGAGCCTTTTGAGCGCTTTCAAGGTCTAGCGCCACAATCAGTTGATCACGCTTCACGATGAACTTTCTCCACTTCTGAAAGCGCTTGATTCACATCTACTTTCCACATCCGGCCTGTTTTTCTTTCTTTGAACTCTACTTTAGAATCCACCAGCCCTTTGGCCCCCACCACAATACGATAGGGAATTCCTATTAAATCAGCGTCTTTAAATTTTACGCCGGGGCTTTCATCACGATCATCTAGTAACACTTCAAATCCTTTTGCATTTAAATCGGAATAAATTTTCTCTGAAACTTCTCTGACTTGATCATCCTTTGCATTCAACGCAATGATTTCGAATTGAAAGGGTGCAATGCTATAAGGCCAAATAATTCCTGCCTCATCGTGATTTTGTTCAATCGCCGCAGCGGCCGTTCTTCCAATGCCAATGCCGTAACAACCCATCACCATGAGTTGTTCTTGGCCTTTTTCATCTAAATAAACTGCCTTCATCGATTGAGAGTATTTAGTACCTAAATAGAAAACTTGCCCTACTTCGATGCCACGACGGCTTTCGAGAGGACTACCGGTAGAAGGATCTTTTTTATCAGGGGGGACTTTATCGATACTAAAAGCCACTTCTCCCTCCGGCGAAACAAAAATCTCGTCTTCACCCGAATTTGCCAAAACATGGAATTCATGAGAGAGAGTTCCACCGATTTCGCCTGTGCCTGCTTCAACGGGCCTAAATTGAAAGCCACAGCGCTTGAATATTTTTTTGTAGGTCTCAAACATCTTCCAATAGACTTGAATGGAATTTTTTTCATTTAAGTCAAAACTATAGCAATCTTTCATAATAAATTCGCGCCCACGCATGAGCCCGAAGCGAGGTCGAATTTCATCACGAAACTTCGTTTGAATTTGGTATAAATTCAAGGGAAGTTGCCTATAAGAATGAATGTTGTTTCTTACTAAATCTGTAATGGCTTCTTCGTGCGTAGGCCCAAAGCAAAAATCTCGATCGCTCCGATCTTTAAAACGTAAAAGCTCTTTTCCATATACTGGCCATCGCCCCGTTTCTTCCCACAGCTCACGCGGCATCACAATCGGCAGTAAAAGTTCCTGAGCCCCTGCCCTATTTAATTCTTCACGCACAATATTTGAAATTTTTTGAATAACTCGAAAACCTAAAGGTAAATAACTGTAAACTCCCGCGGCAAGTTTTCGAATCATTCCGGCACGAAGCATGAGTTTGTGGCTAATGACTTCTGCATCTGCCGGAGCCTCTCGCAAAGTGGGGATAAACATTTTGGAATAACGCATGCATTCGCATATAAAAGCGCTATTCCCTTGAAGTCAATTGTTTTGAAAAAATTTTAGGCCTGTTTCAACTTGGAACTAAATTGAGCAACATCGCAAAAGAATCGAAGGCTTCCCGCAGAGGCGATTGATTTCTTTTGAAGAGAAGTATGCTTTCCTTCTTTTATGGCAGGAGGGGTACCGGGATGTTCTACACTGCGGCGTAGAACAACCGATTTACCATCTTCTTTTTCAACCACCACGGATGAAATTTCTTGAACAGCGCATGAACTCATTTGTGCCCCAAATCAATTTTATCGAATAGAAGTTAAGAACCACCTTCGAGTGACGTGATGCGTTTCAGGATTTACTTCACGCCGAATCACCACCCTTCCTTCTACCCGGTGGCCTTGAGCATTCACATAAGCAACGAGGCTTCCGTTATGCACATCTCCTCTATGCAAAGCTCTTTTGAGATCCGCTTTATTTTGAAACTCATTGACGGTGCTGGCTGTTCTTTCATGTCCTGTCATGACATAAGTCATCGATAAGCCTGGACGATGAAGCGAGGCCGCACGCCCTGTTGTGGCATGAGCTTGAGTGCGTTGAGGGATATGGGGAGTGGCCAGCCTCACGGGAGGTGCTTTAGGAATATGAGCATGCAAGCGAGCCGCAAAGGGTACTCTCGAACGAAGAGGATGACCCTGCCCCCCTTGCACTCGTCTCCCTAAACTTTCACGGCTTCTTCGAAGAGACTCTGAAATATCAGCAGCAGGATCGGCACTCGCTCTTACTAATTCAGGAGGAGCAGACCTTCCTCGAACTCGAAGACCCTCAGGACGATCATTTTCAAGAGGAGCGCGCGTATCTCTTAAAGCGGCCAGCGTTTGAGGGTCGAAAGTAGGTTCTTTCAATAGACGTTGAAATTGAGGGCTATTAAAAGCTTCGCGTAATTGATCTAAAGCTTGTTGATTGGAATTTGCTGGCTTTACCATGTGTGCCTCCTAGGGTTAAAACCTATTAAGGAGGTAAAGCAATCTCTATACCAACGATTGGATTATATAATTATTAATTAATTACAAATACTTATATAAAATTTATAATTGGTGGGTCTAAAAATAAGGGGATGGCTCCATGCCTAAACCGTTAAATTTGAGGTTTATACACCCCAAAAATTATCTATGAATTATTTCAATTTCAATTTTAATATTTGAAAAGCTCGGTGAGAACCGATCGAAAACTTGTTATTCGTGGTTCGAATGGATTTAGCCTTTAACCAAGCAGGTCTGCCTCGGGTTTCTAGTTTAAATGAGGTATTATCACCCGCCAGAACCTTGTAGACAGACGTTTGAGGACGAGATGTATTTTGACGAAAAGAGGAATTCTTATTTTGAAAAGTGGGAGCAGCCATGTTTGCAACCTTTGAAACATGTGCCCCTGATCTTTATGATTAAAGCAAATAACCTGCCAACTTTGAGTTTTACAACATCATTAAGTTATTGAATTTATTAATTTATTTTATGAAAAACCTGTTAAAAGCTCTCAATTGGGTAGCTCCATCCACATTTTTTTACTTCGATCATCTCCTTTTTGAGGACTTTATTCCAAATCTTTTTGTAGAGATAAATAAGATTCGGGGATTGGCCTAGGACTATAGGCAATCGCTTGATCGATCCATTGACGCGCCTTTAAAATTCTTCCTAAATTAAAGTTAGCCAAGGCTAAATTATAAAGCAAAGCCGAATTGACAGGTGCACGCTGAAGCCCTTTTTGTAAATAAATTAAGGCTTCTCGGGGTTCTTCTTGTTCGATGAATAAGGCCCCTAAGTTAATATAAGGTTCTATAAAATTTGGATCAATCTGAAGGGCTCTCTGGTAAGCCTGCTCTGCAGAAGCAAAGTTTCCTCTCTCTTGAAGCTTAAGACCAAAATTATTCGGAAAATGAGGGTTATAAGGATCTAAGCTTTCAGCTCGTTGAAACAATCGATTCATTTCATCTAAATTTTGAAGCTCCGCGGCAAGAAACGCACGATTATTAAAATGCCAGGCCCAAAATTCACGTAAAGAAATCTGCACCCAATTTCGATGCGCCGCATGAAATGAATGATAGAGGGGGTCCATGAGATAATTCCGACCCTGGTATTGAAAAAGGCTTGCGATATGCGTTTGCCCGTCTCCTGTAGCAGATTCGAAAACAAAGATAGGAGCCACTTGCAGACCCGCCCGCTCGAATATTATTTTAAAAATAGAGAAAAATTCTGAACAATTGGCTCTTCGATTCTCCAAAGAATTTAACAGCCCATTTTCCTCTATTTGATTGATGGGACTTACCCCCCATTCTTCTGTTACCCAATTATAGAGGCCTTGAGCTATTTCAAGAGAGGCATCAGGAGAAGCTCTAAAGCGATCTCGTAATTCTGCAATTTTCGCATCGAGCTCTTGGAATAGTCTTGAAGCGTGGGGCCCGAGATTTTCAGTTGAATAAAACCAAGGGGCAGTGTTTCCTAAAACAGCGAGGGAAGAAGCACTTAACAATGAAGCGTGAAGAGAAAAATGGGTCCAGGTTTCGCAGCGACTTATAAAAGAATCTTCCTTGCCTATAACGGGAAGTTCAGAGCCCGCCGAGTAACTCACATGGTGACAGCCCGTATTCAGGGAAGACGGGCTCAAGCCCAAGCTTAACAAGCTAGCATAAGCTTGGGCCTCAAGAGAAGTTCTCGGAAAGTTTGGAGAAACCACTAGCGCCTCTTATCTTACTTAAATGAATAAGCGCTTATCGACTTTTTTGAAAAGAGGTTGTGGTATTTTTCTAGTAAGGGGGGCTCGCGTTCACGGTGATACTAAGATCAGCATCGGTTGAAGAGGTAATCGTCGTTCCTCCCGTGGCGCAAACCACTGAATTATTGGTTTTAATCAACCATCCCGTCGTTTGATTAACGCTCGTAAAGGAGGGGTTTGTGCTACAGGGGCCAATCGTAGAGCCTGCAGCAAAATTAGGCAGGGCATTCACTTCAATATTGTAGGTTTTTCCTGCCGGAACATAGGCGGTATATTTTCCGCAATTGAGGGTGTTACTTTCGCTGCAAGTGTTGGTGGCTGGGTTTGCAGTACTTGTAAAACTTCCTCCATTATTGGCAACTTCCATTCCGGATAGCACTCCCACAGAATTTAGCACGGTGCTCGAAGAATCTCTAAAAACCACTTCCACACATCTTAAAGCAGCCGTGCTTTGGAACACAGAGCCCTGCAAGGTGCAGTAACCCGAAGAAAGCGAAGAAGCAGGGTATAAATGCGCCAAGCCTATTTTATCATCCATCGTCAAGCTAGATTGGGTATCGCCCGAAACCAAGGCTGGATACATCGTAGGAACGGCTCCCGCCACTCCCCAAGTTGCAGTGGAAACCAAATAAGCAGAACCTGCGGGATCGGTGGCGGTTCCCCCCGTATATCCTATCGATTTAGCATTCACCTGCGTATGGCCTAAGCCTTGCGCATGACCCAACTCATGAACCATGACCGATAGCAGTTGATCGTTTGTGTAGCTCGAAGAACATCCACTGTCGGGAGAATTATCTAAGCAAACTCCATTAATGATGGCTTCGAATTTTAAAAAATGATCCACCCCTGGCCAAATAATAGGCCCCGCTGAACCTAAAATCGCATAACGATTTCCTTCTCCATTCTCGAGGGCAATAATATCTCCATTCGCATCAAAGACCACGGGATTAGTGCAAGCCTTCGAGCAAGTGCCCAAACACCCGCAAACCCGAGCATCGTTTGAGTTGCCATTGATCGCAAATTGAGAGATAGCAGAATCGATATAATCTGGATAATTGCAAACACCCACATCCGCTCCCAAGGAAGAACCTTGGGCATAACTTACGCTTGCATCGGTGGCTTGAGTCTTCCAAATACTGAAAGCACTATTAATGAGATCGATGCCTTCCTGATTAGAAGCGGCAGAAGAAGCCATTGCATCGCGAATGAGAGGGTCTAAAGAACAACTTCCGCTTCCCCCACTGCTGCCGCTGCAGAAACTTTGATACTCCGAAAAAGATTGATGAAAATTATGGGTGGAAGAAGTATCTTGGACCGCGCCTGTCTCAGGATTCCAAGAAAGAGGGCTGCTCGAGCTAAAATTTTGGAATTTTAAAGGCGCACCGCTGGCCTGCACCGCAATGTCGGTATAAGCCTGCGTAACACTTGAGAGGAAAAGAAGCCCTAGGCTACAAAATAGCCAAATTTTTATTCTTGAAATTTTTAACATGAAAGGATGCTCCAAGTTATTGATTGAGTAGCTTTTTAAAATCGTTATAAGGAATGGAACCGCTATTTCTTTCTCTCATGCCTTGAACTACTTTTTGCATAAGGGGCTGGGCCATTTCCTTTTCCGAGAAAAAGTTGGCATTGCCTAAACGATTATAGACCGTTTGTTTTCCACCTTCATTACTGATGTAATATTGACCTTGATCTCCCCCAATTAAGAAGGTTTTACCCGCCACATTTGTGGTGACAAACAAAACGGTTTCGGCCCCTACAGATAAATTTTGAGGAGGGGGAATTCCCATCGAAAGACGAAGATTGTTGTTATATTTTGGATTTGGAAATTCAAGGGTAAGCACTTCACCGTTATTAATCTTGCCTCGAAGGGCATCTTGAATATGAAAAGTAATCGCCTGCCCTTCTTGCTTCTGTTCGATTTTGGTAACTTTTCCCTTAAAGGCCATCGATCCACTGCTATCGGCTGCCTGAGAAAGCTCTTTTCCCCCTAGCATCCGAAACATCACCGCATGAGCCGAACTCAACCCTATTAGCATCATTAAGCCCAGCCCAAGCGCAACCCATATCTTTTTATTCTTCATTACAACTCCTCACAAAATTTAAAAACTTCCTACATCCCTTTAAAGCTTATCGACCTTTTTTGAAAGCACAGTTGCTTAAATTTTAAAGCTTCGATGCCCACTTTGCAATTTCTAAATCCACTTTCTTACTTGCAGGATTTATTTCTTTTTGTTGTATTAACACTTCATGTCACAAACTTCTCCATCTAGTTTCTCCTATTTTCGCCGTCTGGCGCTTCTTCTTGCACTTCTTTTGATTGCCTTCTCCTCTTCTGTTCTCTTAAAAGATGGCTTTGACCCCGTTTCGAGGGCAGCCAGCACTTCAGACAGCTCGTTATCTTCTTTTTCCAGGGCGGAGCTTACCCAGCAAGCACTCAGCTACATTGCCCATAGCTATTACGACCCTTCCCGAGCCAATCCCAAACAAATGCTCAAAGCAGGGCTTATGTCTTTGGCGAGGTCTGTTCCTGAAATTATTGTTGATTTCCCGGATAATTCTGCACGGATCACGGTGGCAGTGGAAGGAACCGAAAAAAAATTTACACTTCCCGTGCTTGATAAAAACTTGGAGCCCATTGTTCCTTTTATCCAACAAATTTTTTCCTTCATTGAAAAAAATTATAAGGGAGAAGTGGAGTATCCTGAAATCGAGAGGGCTTTCATCAACGGAATGTTAGAATCGCTCGATCCACACTCTTCTCTCCTCCCCCCTAAAATTTTTAAGGAGTTCAAAACTCAAACAGAAGGAGAGTTTGGAGGCCTGGGCATTGTGATCGGCCTCAAAGATGGCGATCTCACGGTGGTTGCTCCCTTAGAAGGAACCCCTGCCTGGAAAGCTGGAATCAAAGCCAAAGATAAAATCATCAAAATCGGCAATGAAGCCACCATCAACATGAATTTGAATGAAGCGGTTGAAAAACTTCGCGGCAAAGTAGGCTCTCAAGTGACTCTCATGATTACGCGTGAAGGGGCCAATGAACCCTTTGAGGTTACTCTCACCCGAGCAAAAATTAAAATTGATAGTATTCGTTCGAAGCTTCTTCATTCTCCCGAAGGAGATGTGGCTTACATAAAAGTAAAAAGCTTTCAGGAAGATACTTATAAAGAGCTCCAAAAAGCCTTGGCCAAGCTTAAATCGCAAGCAAGCAACTTCAAAGGCTTGATTTTAGATTTTCGCGATAATCCAGGAGGACTTCTCAGTCAGGCCATTCAAATTTCTGATTTGTTTTTAGAGAAGGGGGTTATTGTTTCAACCGTAGGAGTAGGAGATCGCCTTCGAGAGGTGGAAGAAGCTCGAGGTTCGGGAACGGAAGAAAAATACCCTATTGCGGTGTTGGTGAATGATTCTTCTGCTTCCGCTTCCGAAATCGTGGCGGGCGCCCTTAAAAATAATAATCGCGCCATTATCATTGGAGAACAAACTTTTGGGAAAGGAAGCGTTCAGTCTGTCTATAACCTTAAAGACGGCTCCGCTCTCAAGCTGACTATTGCCCAATATCTCACGCCGGGCAATGAATCGATTCAGTCTGTAGGCATCACCCCCGATATCCTTTTAATTCCTGGAATGGTGCAACCTGAAGAAGCCCACATTCTTGCCAATGAAGGATTTCGAGAAAAAGATTTAGACAAGCACTTGGAATCGAATTTAAACCAAACCAAAAAACCTGTCTTCCAACTTTTATATCTTTTACCTAAAAAACCCAAATCTGCCGGAGGGGCTGAAAAAGATAAAGAAGAAGATACGAGCGAGTACTCTTCTGATGTAAAGCTAGACAATGACTTTTATGCCCAGTTGGCGCGCAAGCTCATTGTGGCCTCCAATACTTCGGATCGCCCCCACCTCTTAAAACAATCGGTGAATGTAGAAAGCAGCGTCGAAAAAGAAGAAGAACAAAAAATATCCCAAGCCCTTTCTCAAATAGGGGTCGATTGGAGCACGGGGAGCTCCACCGGTAAACCTCAGGCTCAAGTCACTTTCATGCTTGAAGGAAAACAGGCAAATGAGCCCCTCAGAGCGGGCGAAGAAGCCAAGCTGACCCTTCAGGTCAAAAATATTGGAAACGGGGATTTCTACCGATTAATCGCCAAGACAGAATCTGAAACCCCATTGTTTAAGAATAAGGAGTTTATTTTCGGGCATCTTAGAAGCGGCGAATTAAAATCTTGGACCACTAAAATTAAAATTCCCGAAACGGCTTATTCCCGAGAAGATGAGATTAAATTCGTCTTTGAGGAAGCCAACCACAAAACGCCAGAGCCTTTTATCACCACGCTCTTCATTGATTCTAAGCCCCGCCCTATTTTTGCTTATAGCTACCAATTGACGAGCCCGAGTAAAGAGCTTCAAAAAGGCGATACGGTAAAGATGCTCATCACCCTTAAAAACTTAGGCAGCACTAAAGTGAAAGAAACGGTAGTCAACATTAAAAACCTGGAAGGGGAATCGGTATTCGTTTCAGAAGGAAGAAGCAAATTTCAAGATCTCGAGCCAGGCGCCAGTAAAGAAGCCCACATGGCGTTTACGATTGATAAAAGTTTCGATAAAAAACAGATTGGCCTTGAATTGAGCATTGTCGATATGGCGATGCAAGATGGTTTAAGCGACAAACTCACCCTTGGCCTCGCTCATGAAGCTTCTAGCCCTTCTCCAAACGTTCTTCAAACTCCTCCACTCATTCAATTCATTGGAATCGAGGGCGCTCGCTCTTCTTCATTCAATAAATTTTATGTGTCGGGGCTTGCCACTTCGGAAGTTCCCATGAAAGACGTCATTATTTTTGTGAATGAAAATAAGGTTTATCTTAAATCGGTTCAAGAAGATTCCCCTAAAAAAATTAGCTTCGCCACCCAGGTGCCTTTAGATAAAAAGATGAACCTCATCTCGGTAGTAGCACGGGATCAAAGAAACCTGGCTTCCCACAAAAGTTTCTATATTCGAAAGAAATAAATACCTTGAAAGTTCTTCAAAGCTCAGAGTGGGTCCATCACAAAATAAAAAAGCCCGTGGTAGCTTTGGGTAATTTTGATGGAATTCACTTGGCCCATCAGAAACTTTTTGAAATTACCCGAAAGCTTGCAAAGCAATTAAAAGGAACTCCTTGTGTTTACACTTTTGTTCCTCATCCGGTGAAGATGCTCTCCCCTCAATCGGCGCCCTCCCTCATTTGTACTCCGAAACAAAAAATCAAACTCATTGAACAAAGTAAAATCAAAGTCCTCATTTTAGAGCCCTTCGTCCCTGATTTTGCCCATTTGAGCCCTGAAGACTTTCTTGAAAAGATCTTATTAAAAAAAATCGGGGCCGCTGGGATTGTGGCAGGTTATGATTTTACTTTTGGGGCTAAAAGAACGGGGAACACTGAAATCCTGGAGAAGTTTTGTAAAAGTGAGAATATCCCCTGCAAAATTCTGGAAGCTCAACTTCTAAAAGAAACTCTTATTAGCTCTTCGCAGATTCGAAGTATGATTCAAAAGGGTTTAGTAGAGAGAGCCATCGAACTACTAGGCAGACCTTTTGAAATGATTGGCACGGTAGTGAAAGGGGAAGGTATCGGCCTCTCCCTCGGTTTTCCCACGGCGAATCTTCTCCCGGAAAACGAGCTTATTCCCTCAACAGGCATCTATGCCACTCAAGTGAAGCTTGGCTTGAATACCTATCCCAGTGTTACCAACATTGGCTTTCGGCCCACTTTTGGAGGTAAAAAGCTAACCATTGAAACTCATTTGTTGCGTTTTAAGAAAAAAATCTACGGTAAAACCATGTGTGTCCGATTTTTTAAAAAAATCCGAGAGGAAAGGCCCTTTAGCTCTGCTCAAGAGTTGACGGAGCAAATAAAAAAAGACGTCGAAATAGCAAAAAAGATTTTAAAATGAAAACTTCCCGAATAAAATTCGCCATTCTAGGAAATCCCATCGCCCATTCGCTTTCCCCTGCGATGCATAATGCAGCCTTCAAACATTTAAAACTCCCCTATACCTACTCCAAAATCAAAATCGCTTCGGCGCAGCTCAAAGCTTTCTTCAAGAAGCTCAAACATTCAAACTTTCAAGGCTTAAACATTACTGTGCCCCATAAAGAAGCGATTCTGCCTTTCATCGATAGCTTAAGCCCGCCCGCTAAACTGATTGGGGCGGTGAACACCCTTTTGATTCAAGACGGGCAGATTCAAGGTTATAATACGGATGGGCAAGGTTATGTGGAATCTTTAAAAAAAGAAAAACGATGGAACCCCAGAAATAAAAAAATTGTCATTTTGGGGGCGGGGGGTGCTGCGCGCGCAATTTTAGTGGCACTCTGCCTCGCGGGAGCAAAAAAAATAAGCATCGCCAATCGAAATGCCTTGAAAGCGGCTCGTTTTGCTCAAGAGTTTCAAAAGAAATTCAAAAAAACAAAAATAAATTCCCTTCCCCTTCAAAAAGAAAATTTACGAAAGGTATTTGAAGAAACTGAGCTTCTCCTCAATACTACCAGCGGCGGCATGCATGGGAATAAACTCCCCCCTCTTCCCCTCGAAACCCTTCCCAAAAACTGCCTCGTTTCTGATATTGTTTATCGTCCTCCCCTCACCCCCTTACTCAAAAAAGCAAAGCGCCTGAAACTCAAAACCCACGCGGGCTTGGGAATGCTTCTTTATCAAGGGGCCTTATCTTTCGAATTATGGACAGGCAAAAAAGCCCCTTTAAAAATAATGCGGCGAGCCCTCAAAAAAGCCCTCTTTCTCTAAAGAGGCGCTCGAAAACCTTCATTTTTTTAATAAGGCGAGAACTTCAAGATGCTTTGTTCTGGGAAAAAAATCGAAGGGTATGATCTTTTCAATTTTCCATTCTTCATGCAAAAAAACTTTCAAGTCTCGTGCGAGAGATTCGGGGTTGCAAGAAAGGTAGAGGAGCTGACTTAAACTTCTGGTTTGGCTGAGCGTAGTGCTAGCCTGAGGAGTGAGCCCCTTGCGGGGAGGATCCACGATCGCCACGCAGGCATCTCCTGCCTGCTTTAAAAGCAATTCGTCTAAGCAATTTTCTACACTCGCTTCATAGATTTCAAAATTGGAAAAGCCGTGATAATTTGCGTTGAACCTCGCCATCTGAATCGAGGGCGCACTTTCTTCGATCAGAATTACTTTCTTTACAAGGGGGGCAAACACCATCGAAAAAAGGCCCACCCCCCCATATAAATCGAAGAAAACGGTTTGAGAATTCCAAGAAATTTTCCGCTTAAGAATTTTTACCAAGGCAGGAAGAATGAAATGATTCGCCTGAAAAAAATTATCGAGGGAATAAAAAATCTTTTGGCCTTCGAGATTCATCCATAAATAATCTTCCTCGGCCAAGCGATGAGAGCCTTTTCCAATTCCACCCCATAATACGCGCCCCTCTTCCCCCGTCTTTACGGTTAGATTCGCGCGCTTGTAATCGGCTGGCAATAGAGCCTTGGCTCTCACTTTAAGCTCTGGAATGAAATTGGAAACTTCCTTGCGAGCAATGGCACATTCATTAATTTCAATTAACTTTCGTGTTTGGGGATTAACAAAGCCAATCAAGACTTCACCGGATTTTATTTTTCGAAGTCCCAAATCCAAACGATGCCGATAATGATATTCCTCGGGAGAAGCAACCGCGGGTTCTATCGAAGCTTCCTCAAGATTTAACTCTTTTTTCAGTTGCTCCTTTAAAGAGTTCGTCTTTATCTGCAACTCCGCAAAGTAAGGAATATCCTGATAAAGGCAGCCACCGCATTCGCCAAAAACAGGGCATAAGGCTTCGATTTTTTCGAAATGAAGATTTTGCATAAGGTATTTTTTACCTCAGCGAAGTCAAAAAAAACGTCGCTCCTTTTGACCTTTCAGTGAAAAACTCTCAAGGGGGGCGATCTAAATAAAAAAGTTTGAAAAGTCTTGTATAAAACTGACACAAAAATTTTAGTCCCTTTTCAAAATGGCATTACTCTTGCTTTAAGTAAGTTATTGAAAAGCCATCAATAGGAGATTTTCAAATTCTCATCAAGGCTCTTATTTAAGCTTTATGAAGGGGGAAGAAGAGCAGAAAAATGCTCTTTAAAAACCATGTCGTTTTATCGAATTTCAAAACAAGGGCTCCTAGAGCATGATCTCACTCGTTTCGTTCTGGTGGATGACAATGAAGCTTTGTTGCAAATTTGGAGACGAATTTTTGCGATCGAGAAAAACTGTTCTTGTTTTCTCACCACTTCCCCCCAACAAGCCATTCAAGAAATTTCGACGCATGGAGCCGATATTCTACTCACCGATTTTGAAATGCCTGAGATGAATGGAGCCGAACTCGCCTCAGAGATCAAACAAATTTCTCCTCACACTCGTATCTTTTTTACCACAGGCCAAGTCGCCCTGCTTGAAAAATATGGAAACTCCTTTGAACAATTCGAAGTGATTCAAAAACCCTACACGAATATTCACAATATCCAGTCTTTTATTCATAATTTGGTGAATAATTTTCCGCTCAATCAACATCAGGGAAAGTTGCAAGGTTCTATCTTTGTTTGGAGCTTTTAAAGCGTCTACATGAATTGAAGATTACAGTATTTAGTGATCAAACGCTTGAGTTGACCATCTTGAAACTGAACCGTAATTTTGCGGTCTTGGGCTGTTCCATCGCAATTTTTAATGGTGCCTAGCCCAAAAATGGGATGCTTCACCCGACGCCCTACTCGGTAAGGATTTTGAGGGTCTGCTTCTATTTGAAGGGCCGCAAAGTTTTTCGATGAAGAAAACTCAAGATGAGTGGGAGAAGGCTTCGCTTTTTCTTCTCTCTTATCCACTAAATCCACAGGAATGTCCTCCAAAAAGCGGGAAGGCAAATTCCATTGTTCGTTTCCGTATAAACTGCGCTGGAGGGCATGGGTTAAATAAAGTTTTTTGCGCGCACGGGTCATTCCCACATACATGAGGCGACGTTCTTCATCCATTTCTTCTGGGCTTTCAAAAGACCGCGTATGGGGAAACAAGCCCTCTTCGAGCCCCATGATGAATACGCAATCGAACTCCAAGCCCTTTGCCAGATGCAGCGTCATCAAAGGCAATACTCCTTTTTCGTCTGCCAAAGCATCCACACTACTGGCAAGCGTGATTTGTTCTAAAAAACCACTCAACGTGGGTTCTGGATTTGAATTTTCATAATCAGCGACTACATTGATTAACTCATCTAAATTTTCGATGCGGTCTTCGGCCTCCAAAGTCTTTTCATTTTGCAATTCCGAAAGATAACCCGTTTGTTCCATCACCGATTTCAGCCCTTCTGAAAGTTTTTGCTGTTCAAGACCCGTTTTAAGCCTTCCCATCAAGCCAACGAAAGAGAAGATTGCTTGGGATGTTTTAGAAGATACTCCCGCAAGAGCCGGCTGCGAAAGCGCTTCGAAAAGTGAAATTTGCTCTTGATTCGCGTAAGCTTCCATTTTTTCGATACTCGTTTTTCCGATGCCTCGGCCTGGTATATTAATGATGCGCTTCAAGTGAAGTGCGTCGGAAGGATTGGCAATCACATACAAATAGGCCAAAATATCTTTCACCTCCCTACGGTCATAAAACCGGGTACCTCCCACGATGATATACGGAATATTCTGGCGCCGCAGCTCATCTTCAAGCACGCGCGATTGGGCATTGGTGCGATAAAAGACCGCGCAATCTGCATAAGTACTTTGCTGGATATTCACTGCACTCTGGATTTCTCGAACGACAAAGCTCGCCTCCGATTTTTCGTGCGAGGCTGTAAAATGAACAATAAGATCGCCTGCTTCATTTTCGGTCCACAACTCTTTCGCTTTTCGATTTTCAATTTTTTTAACCACTTCTCCCGCCGCCTTGAGCACATTTTGAGTGGAGCGATAATTTTGCTCGAGCTTGATGACAGTGCTGGAGGGAAAATCGATTTCGAAGTCTAAAATATTTTGGATATCTGCCCCGCGCCAGCGATAGATCGATTGATCATCATCCCCCACCACGCACAAATTTTGGGAAGCCTGAGACAACAACTTCATCAAGCGATATTGGGCACGATTGGTATCTTGATATTCATCCACCAAAAAATAATGAAGACGCTCATGATAAAGTTTTAGAATTTCAGGGTGTTTTTCAAACATTTTTACGGGAAGCAAAAGCAAATCTCCAAAATCGACGGCATTGTTTTTATGCAGGGCCTCTTGATACCAAGTGTATACTTTGGCTGCTTTTTCGTTGAAAAAGTCATCGGCTTGCAAGGCGAATTCTTCTGCGCCTAAGAGTTCATTTTTAGCGGCATTAATTTTTCCAGCAATGGCCTTGGGATTAAATAGTTTGGGGTTGATTTGTAAAACATCTAAACCCTCTTTGATGAGGCTAAGCTGATCGCTATCGTCAAAAATAGTGAAGAAAGGCCCTAGCCCTGCCTTCTCGGGATGACGCCTCAAGATTTTTACGCCCGCCGAATGGAAAGTGGAAATCCAAACTTCGTCCGCACGTGAACCGAGAAGCTTACTAATTCTTTCTTTCATTTCTCCTGCGGCCTTGTTGGTGAAAGTAACGGCGAAAATTCCCCAAGGGCTTACTCCGCAATTTTGAATGAGATGGGCAATTCGGTGGGTGAGCACACGGGTTTTCCCCGAGCCCGCCCCGGCAAAAATGAGCAAAGGCCCTTCGGTATGGAGCACCGCTTCACGTTGGGGAGCGTTGAGGTTTTCAAATAAATTTGGGTTCTTCATAGAAAGTTATTCAACTGTCACGCTTTTAGCAAGATTTCTCGGCTGGGTTATTATATCGGGGATTCCCGAAGGTCATCCCCGTACCCCTACTTTTGTTCGAGAAGCCTGAAGTAAATTCAGGCTTCGCTCACCGCAAATTCCAGCCTCCAAATTTATTTATTCAACTGTCACGCTTTTAGCAAGATTTCTCGGCTGGTCCACATCATGCCCGTGGAAATGGGCGAGTTCATAAGCGAAAAGTTGAAGGGGAATCAGCGTGAGTAAGGGATAGAGCAAGGGATGGGTTTTAGGAACAAAGAAAATGGCTTCGGCTTTTTGGGCGAGCTCCTTATCTCCTTGGCTCCCAATCGCAATGAGCGAAGCATCGCGGGAGAGCACTTCCTCAATATTGGAATTCGTTTTTTCATAATAAGAATCGCGAGGAGCAAGTGCCACCACGGGAGTGCCCCGATCGATCATGGCAATGGGCCCATGCTTGAGCTCGCCCGCCGCATAGCCCTCGGAGTTAATGTAGGAAATCTCTTTAAGCTTCAACGCCCCTTCGAGGGCGATGGGATATTGAAAACCGCGCCCAATAAAAAGAAAATAAGGGGCCCGCTGATATTTGAGCACCGTTTGATAAATTTGCTCACGTTGCTTGAGCACTTCTTTCATTTTGTGGGGAATAAGCGCCAACTCTTGGGTGAACGGAAGGAGCTCTTCCCGAGACAGCTTATTTAAAGATCTCCCTAAGCAAAGCGCGATTAAAAACAAGGCCTCTATTTGAGTGATCAATGTTTTAGTGGCGGCCACCCCTATTTCAGGGCCTGCATGAGTGTAAAAAACAGCGTCTGATTCTCTGGGAATGCTAGAGCCTAGTACGTTGCAAATCGAGTAAATGAAGGCTTTTTGAGACTTAGCATTCTTCACGCAAACCAAAGTATCGGCGGTTTCTCCCGATTGTGAAACCGTAATCAAAAGCGTTTGGGCATCGAGCACGGGATTGCGATAGCGAAATTCGCTCGCCACATCTACGATGACCGGAATTTGAGTAAAAGCTTCAAAGAAAAATTTCCCGAGCAAAGCCGCATGATAGCTGGTTCCGCAAGCTACAAGATAGATTTTGTTGAAATTTCTTTGCGAATCGAAAATTTTTTCCGCTCCATCCAAGAAAATTTCACCGGAGCTTGGGTCTACCCTGCCGCGAAAGGTATCGATGAAAGCCTGGGGCCCCTCGAAAATTTCCTTCAGCATAAAATGCGGATAACCCCCTTTTTCGGCTTGAGAAAGATTCCAATCGATCTGCTCGATCGGACGCTGCACTTTTTTCCCTTCGCCATCCCAAATCTGAATTTCTTTTCGGCCAATTTGGGCCACATCTCCATCCTCCAGAAAAATGACTTTTCGCGTGTAACGAAGCAAAGCAGGCACATCGCTTGCCACGAAATTTTCATTTTCCCCTACTCCAATCACCAAGGGGCTTTGAAAACGAGTGGCGACCAAATGATCTTTCTCCCTCTCATTTAAAACAAGTAAGGCGTAAGAGCCTTTTATTTTTTGAAGGCTATTTTTCAAGGCAACAAGGCTAGATTTACCCTGTTCTACTTCCTGATGAATCAAGTGAGCTAAAATTTCGGTATCTGTATCAGAGCTAAATTGGCAGCCTTGCGCTTTGAGTTCATTTCGAAGAGGAAGATAATTTTCAATGATTCCATTATGCACGAGCGTAATGGAGCCTGCGCGATGGGGATGGGCATTGCTCTCAGAAGGCTTGCCATGCGTTGCCCACCGGGTATGCCCGATTCCTAAGGTTCCGGAGAGGGGAGTTTTTTCAAGAAGTTCTTTGAGATGAAAAAGTTTTCCTTGGGCACGCGCGGTTTCAATGTGCCCATTTTTCAAAACTGCGATTCCGGCAGAATCATAACCCCGATATTCCAAGCGAGTGAGCCCTTCCAAAATAATTTCGGCGGCCTGCTTTTCACCTATGTAACCTACGATTCCACACATAGTTCTTTAATATTAATTCCAAGACTGGAAACATATTGGAGAAACGCCTTAAAGTTTTTCAAAAATATGTTCCCAGTCTTTTTGATTATTTCTTCTTCCTTTTTGAATACCCCGCAATATGCTTCTGAGTAACACGGCTTAAGGCCAGCGCCTGGGCCGGTATATTTTTAGTAATGGTGCTCCCCGCTCCCACATACGCATTCTTGCCAATTTTTACCGGGGCCACCAATTGGGTATCGCTTCCAATAAATACCCCCGATTCAATTTTAGTCTTATGTTTTTTCTTCCCATCATAATTGCAGGTGATGGTTCCGGCACCGATATTCACCTCTTTACCAATCACCGCGTCTCCCAAATAAGAAAGATGATTGGCTTTGCTTCCTTCACCCAAAGTGCTTTTCTTCAGTTCGACAAAATTGCCAACATGCGCATTTTTCTTAATGAGAGATTCCGGGCGAATGCGTGCGAAGGGCCCCACCACAGCTCCTGCCTCTACCTTGCATTTCTCTAAATGAGAATAGGAACGAATCATAACGCCATCTCCCACCCAACTATCTTTTAGAACCGCCCCTTCTTCGATGATGCATTTTTTTCCAATTTGGGTGTTCCCCAAAAGATGAACCGCGGGAGAAAGAATCGTATCAAATCCTATTTTGACTTTCGAATGGAGATGCGTATTATCGGGATTGATAAAGCTTACTCCCGCGAGCATCCAGTGAGTGTAAAGACGTTTTTGAAGATATTTTTCGGCCTGAGCCAAATCGAGCCGTGTATTTACCCCTGAAAGTTCTGTGGAATCTTCTACTTGCAAAGCACCTATTCTATAACCCATTTGATGAAGCACTTGAGGTAAGTCTGTAAAATAATATTCCTTTTTAATGGGGTTTAAATTTATCTTTTTCAAAGCTTTGAAAAGCAAAGGGAGGCGCGCAATGTAGAGCCCTCCATTTACTTCTTCGACGCTTTTTTCTTCGAGAGAGAGATCAGTTTCTTCTACAATTTTAATCACCTCTCCAGCCAGATCTCGAATGACTCGACCGTAACCTGTGGGTTTTCTCAAACGAAAAGAAGCCAAACTTAAAACATTTTGTTTCTGCCGATGAAATTCCAGCAAACCCTCGACGGTTTGGAGGCTTAGCAGCGGCACATCTCCCGAAAGAATCACCACGTCTCCCTCAAAATTTTTAAGGGCTTGTTGCGCACACATCACCGCATGGGCGGAACCGAGTTGTTCTTTCTGCAAGGCATAATGTATTTTTGGATTTTTTTTGAAACGCTGCTTCACGATTTCTGAGCCATGCCCTACCACTATTATAATGGGATCAGATTTAATGTTTTGCACAATTTCGAGGGGGTATTGCAGCAGAGGCAACCCTCCCATTTCATGGAGGACCTTAGGCAATGAAGATTTCATGCGGGTGCCTTTTCCCGCTGCCAAAATAATAGAAGCTAGTTTTTTCGTCATAGTTTTTTATGATAAAGGCCTCTTATAAGGTAAGTCATGCCGAGGTGCAATCTTATTTCAATCGTTATCTTGACGAAAAGCTTGGCAAAAGGTTAGCTTAAAAAAAATTTACCCCTCACCCACCCTCTCCCACAAGGGGAGAGGGTGGAAATGCGGGAAGGAGGTAGCATGGCCAGCATCAATAAAGTGATCTTAATTGGAAATCTCGGCAACGATCCGGAGGTGAGGCACACTCCTAGCGGACAAGTCGTGGCAAACTTTAATATCGCAACCAACGAATCTTGGAAAGACAAAGCAGGGCAAGATCAAGAGCGGACCGAATGGCATAAAATTGTCGTTTGGGGCAAACAAGCCGAAAACTGTGGCGAATACCTCTCCAAAGGCCGCCCCGTTTATATTGAAGGCAAGCTTCAAACCCGCGAATGGACAGATAAAGAAGGCAATAAACGCTACACCACTGAAATCGTAGCGAATACAGTTCAATTTTTGGGAAGTGGACGTAGTGAAGGGAAAACTTATACAGAAGCAAAAGCCACTGCTCCCTCAAAATCGGACCCTGCCCCTCCTACCGAGGACGACATTCCATTTTAAATATTGATATCTAAAGACTTGGCGGGTCCCAGCAAGTCTTTAAAAAATACGATTTGGTTTAAGATAATTTTAAAAAATTGATCTTAAACCAAATCGAAAGGAATTTATGCCAGAAAGTATTCATGAAGTGGTGATCGTAGGCTCTGGCGCTGCCGGCCTCACCGCCGCTATTTACTCTGCCCGGGCAAATTTAAAACCTATTGTCATTGATGGAACCCAACCCGGCGGGCAACTTACCACCACCACCGATGTGGAAAATTTTCCCGGCTTTCCCGAAGGCATTATGGGGCCCGAACTCATGGATCGCACGCGCAAACAGGCAGAGCGTTTCGGAACTCAATTTATTTTTGATCAAGTTCAAGAAGTATCACTGCAAGAACCCGTCAAAAAAATAAAACTCACCAGCGGACAAGAACTTCAAACCCACGCTCTCATCATCGCTACAGGCGCGGCCCCAAAACTGATCGGGCTTGAGGCAGAAAAAAAATTAATGGGTCGTGGAGTTTCGACTTGCGCCACTTGTGATGGGGCGTTTTTTAAAAATTCTGACTTAATTGTGGTGGGAGGCGGAGATTCTGCCATGGAAGAAGCCAACTTTCTCACCAGGTTTGCCAAAAAAGTGTACGTGGTTCATCGCCGCGATAGCTTACGCGCCAGCAAAATTATGCAAGAGAGGGCTTTCAAAAATCCAAAAATTGAATTTATCTGGGATAGTACTATCGAAGAAATCAAAGATGTTTCTAAAGAAAATGTAGAGGCCGCTATTTTGAAAAATTTAAAAACGGGCGAAAAGCGTGAGCTGAAAATCGCCGGCATTTTCGTTGCCATTGGCCATATTCCCAACACGGCTCCTTTTCAAAAAGAAATCCAATGTGATGAGCAAGGATATATTCTGACTCAAAATGGCTCTAAAACAAATGTCGAAGGAGTTTTTGCAGGGGGAGATTGCGTAGATCACATCTACCGCCAGGCAGTGACGGCGGCTGGCATGGGTTGCATGGCAGCCCTCGATGCGGAGAGATATTTAGAAGCGCAGAAGAAGTAAGCTTGCCACGGGGAGCTTCATTTTCAAAACCGTCCATTTTCCGGACACTCGAGTCCAAAATCCGAACAATTATTTCTAAAGAGCCATTTTACGCATAGCATGGGCATGGCATTTAGTTTGCTTCTCATTGAAACATGAAAAGCAATCAAGGCCTTACTCAAGTCGAAAAGTGGATCTATTTTATTCGTAATCAAAAGGTAATGCTAAGTTATCACTTGGCAGATTTATACGAAGTAGAACCCAAAGTTCTCATTCAAGCTGTGAAAAGAAAGAGAGAACGTTTTCCTTCTGATTTTATGTTTCAGCTTGAAAATCAAGAGCTTACCATCTTGAAGTCACAAATTGTGACTTCAAGATGGGGAGGAATCAGACGGGCAAATCCTTATGCATTCACAGAACAAGGTGTGGCCATGCTGTCTAGCGTACTAAATAGTAAAAGGGCCATCTATGTAAACATTGAAATCATGAGAACTTTTGCACGACTGCGTGAATTGTTACTCTCGAACAAAGATCTTTCCCTTAAACTTTCCCAATTAGAAAAAAAATACGATTCCCAATTCAAAGTAGTCTTTGATGCGATTCGGGAACTGATGACTCCATCCCATCCATCAAATAAAAAAATTGGATTTAACGCCTCTCAAACTTAAGAGAAACCAATGCCCAATCTTCTTTCCCATCTCTACTCTGCAGGCTTAATTGGAATCGATGCCTATCGCATCGATGTGGAGCTCAATATTAGTTTGGGTTTGCCCACCTGGAACACGGTGGGGCTTCCGGAATCGGCGGTAAAAGAAAGCAAAGACCGCGTTATTTCTGCTGTTCACAATTGCGGCTATGAATTCCCTTATCGACGCATCACCATTAATTTGGCTCCGGCCGATATCAAAAAAGAAGGTACGGCCTACGATCTTCCCATCGCGATGGGCCTTTTATCGGCGGCCGGGCTTATTGCCCAAGAAAAACTCCAGAATTATCTGCTCGTGGGAGAACTTTCTCTCAACGGAAAAGTTCGGCGCATTCGCGGAGCGCTCTCGATTGCCATTTTAGCTAAAGAGCTCGGGCTCCAAGGAATTATTCTGCCCGCAGAAAATTTTGGAGAGGCCTCTGTGGTTCAAGGCATTGAAATTTTAGGGGCCCAAACGCTGCCAGAAGTTGTTGAGTTTTTTACCTTGGGAACTCCCATACCCTCCCCGCTTCTTCAGCCAACCGAGAAAATGCCTTTTCGAGAAACACCCAACTTTTCTGAAGTGCGAGGGCAGCATTATGCCAAGCGCGCCTTAGAAATCGCCGCGGCGGGCTTTCACCATGTGCTGCTTATGGGCCCTCCCGGAACCGGCAAAACAATGCTCGCCTCCCGACTCCCCGGTATTTTGCCGGAAATGAGTTTTGAAGAAGCCCTCACCACCACTCAAATTTACAGCTTACTCGGAATGACCGGCAAAAACTCCTCTCTCCTTTCGGAAAGGCCCTTCCGAGCGCCCCATCACAGCATTTCAGATGCGGGCCTCATCGGTGGGGGAAGCCATCCCAAGCCAGGGGAAGTTTCCCTCGCGCACCATGGCATACTTTTTTTAGATGAGCTCACCGAATTTCGCAGAAACGTGATCGAATCGCTCCGCCAGCCTTTAGAAAGCGGGCAAGTAACCATCTCGCGGGCCTTGCAATCGATCACCTACCCCGCCCGCTTCTTGCTGGCCGCCGCCATGAACCCTTGCCCCTGCGGGCATTACGGCAACCCCCAAGGGCAGTGCCATTGCTCGCTCACGCAATTGCAGAAGTATAAAAATAAAATCTCAGGCCCCATGCTTGATCGAATTGATTTGAAGGCGGAGGTTCCCGCTCTCTCTTATGAAGAACTTGTTCAAACAAAAAGCGAGGAAGATTCAAGTAACATCCGTGCAAGAGCCAAAGAAGCTCAAAGCCGGCAAGCCCATCGTCTCAAGAAATTTGGCATTTCGTTTAATTCCCAAATGAGCCCCCAGCACCTCAAGAAAGTGTGCAAACTTTCACAGAAGGCACAAAAAATTTTGGAGCTCGCCATGAAAAAATGGAAGCTCTCCGCGCGCGCCTTCAATCGCAGCCTGAAAGTGGCTCAAACTATTTCGGATTTGAGAAAAGAAGAAGAGATATCGGAGCTCGCGATGAACGAAGCCATTCAATACCGCTTGGGAGAAGACGCCTAAAGGTTTTCTAAGCCCAAAACCCGCTTATAATAAGGGTCGGATTTTGCGGCTTGGATCAAACTTTCTGTAACCACTTCTACCACTTCGGGATACAAGAATTCGTCTTCAAGGTTTTCAATCACCTTTTTTTTCACTTTGGATTTCATAAATTCGGGGCGGCTCACGCGCGCCCTTTCCCTAAACAAGCTTGCCTTTAAAATTCCAAAGAGTTCTACACCCTTACGCCGCACTTGTTCTGCGAAAATTTGTGGGTCTGCTATCACCATCTGACGCGCGCTATCATTGAGCTTGCTGGCGATAGCCTCCAACCTCACAAGGAAATCGTTCTTATTTTCATTTGTTACTTTCATACTTCATATCCTTCACTTTTTATCTCGGCATTCTGGCAAGAAAGTTGCTTGGGAAAAAAGATATTATAAGGGAGCACTCTGCTTCAAATAACTTCTGTTCGAGTTCTCCAGTCAAATCTTACATTTTGCCAGGCATTCCGGACAATCTCTCCCCGAGGATGGCTAGAATCAAATACCAGAAAAATCTCTCTTTCAAAGGCCTCCACGAATTCGTCCGAGGCGAGGGATAGCACCCTAAATCCATAAACCCCTATCAAATTGCCCAAAACCTCTTCATATTTTTCTTTTCGGTTAAATAAACCTTCAGAGGCTGCTACGAACTGTTCTTCACTTATTCTTTTACGTAAAATAGGGAGCAGCTTCAAAGCGCTGCGGGCAATGGAAACCAGGTCTTGGCGAAATTCAAGCGAGAAACCGCCCAAAACATAACGATGAAATTTATCATGGTAATTTTGCACCCAAGGATGGGCCTTCATACTATGAATCACCTCCCTCGAACGCCCCAAAAAATCGGGCCAGGCATCTTGGTCACGCATCTTTAAAACTTCGTCCAAAGAAGCATTATGCGCAATGGGTATTTTGCCCATCATCTTAGAAATATGATGGGGCGAGCGCTCGAAGGCCTCGTGCAGACCTTCAGGAAGGATGTAGAAGCAGGGGTGCGCGTACGGGTCTGAATAATTGCTAAGTGTTCCTGGCTCAAAACCCATACGCTCCTCAATAAGGCCGGTATTAGCCAATGCAAATTCTAAATCTCGCGGATGAAAAAAATTATTAGCGCTCAAATTCACTACTCGAAGTTTTCCCGCAGAAGGGCTTTGGTGGAGATAATGTTGCAACCAAAGAGGAGTGGAGCGAAGACCCGCTACGAATTCTGAAAGTGTGATGCGTTCAATATAAGCACCTTTTCGTTCCACTTTTTGGATTAAATCTTCTAATAAAATTTTTATGAGAATTTGCCGGGCCCTTTCAAAAGGAAGAATCCCCCGCCGAGCATGCTCTAAAATTCTCCAATAAAGCCTATCTAAATTCGGGGCTAAGTCTGAAACAAAAGAGGGGTCTTCGTAGCTCGCTAAAGCTTCTTTTAAAAATACCGATGTCTGGGCTCCGGCCCTCATTTCATTTTCGATTTCGCGACGGCCTACATTTTCTCTTCCCAACGCAGAAGCCAAAGCTCCTGGAAGCAGCGTGGCAACAGACATGAAAGACTTTCCAAGAGAAGAAAGGCCCTCTAAGCTTGCATGGGCCAGAAAATCGTGGAATAAAGCGTGGTCCGCCACTATTAGCCCTGTAAACAGGCTAATTCCGGCGAGCACACTCAGTTCGGCAAGGCCATCCATTTTGGATCGGCGGCCGAGATGATACGATAAAGCTTGGGCCTTTTTTCGTATGTGAAGAGGAAAATCGGAGTTCCTTAAAAAAGAAATTACCGGCCGTTTTTGAATAGGATCGGCGCGGCAATTAAAAATGGCGAAAGCAAAGGCCTCCCCCACCGTGCCTTTTCGGAAGGCTTCATCTTCCAGCAATTGGCGCAAAACACGAATTTGTAAATTGGCATTTGTCCAATTTGCCTCCACAAAAGATAAAACTTCTTTATGAAAACGCGGTACCGAAAAAGAGTGAAGCCTCGCAAGGCGAAGCAGCAAGGTGAAAGTAATATTCGCCGATTCCCCTTCGAAGCCTCTTAAGCGGGCCATCACCTGGAAAAGTTCCTCTAAAACTTCCCTTCTTTGCAAGGCTTCGGTTTGTCCTCTTTCTTCATCCAATAAATCCATGAGAGGGTAGTAAACTTCTTCCATCAAGGTAGGAATTGCTCCGCCGTCTACGGAGTTCAATTTTCTAGATAAATCTCGAATCTTGCCTAAAAAAGAAAGGGGGCTTGAAGGTCTGGGGGGCTTGCCTTCCCCTTCACTCCGAAAAGGCCCTTCCTCTCTCTCATCGATATTTCTCCGAGAGAAATCTTCTGGAAGAGATTCGAGCCTCGCAAAATTTGTTCGTCCGGCAGAAAACACAGGCCCATGGGCTAGCCCAGAGAAAAGCGAATTTCTCTCTGCAGGGAGAGCAGTATGAAAATTGGCACTTTGTTCTAAACTTCTTTCAAGCTGATGGAGGCGATGCCCGCTGGCCAAGGCAAATAAGGTAGCACCTGCCCCCCATTGGATATTAGTGATTTCGGCATGAAACAATTGTTCTTCGATGCTTCCTTGGCAAGCGGAGGTCCAACCCAAAGAGGCTGTCGCCTGATGCCCGGCCACCATGGAGATAGCTTGAGATAAATGCTGCCATAAAAAATTGTGGTGTTGGAGAAGATGACTCACGCCCTTCATCATGCCAAAATCGACGAAGGAATTTCTCCATCCTTCCCAAAAGCCTTCCGAGCCAGGAGCACTGAATAAAGGAGAAGGATGCCGCTGAAGGGTTTCGAAAATTCTTTGGCTTCCTTGAAAGGCAGTGACTTCGCTGGCGAGGCCTGCGGCCGGAGCCAGCAGCCGGCTTAAAAAGGGTAGATTGCGGCCCAGCCCTATAGAAAGAACGCCCATTTTTCCGAGGCGGTAGGCAAAACCGCCCGCCATCATGGCAGTGAAAGAAACTAGATTCGTGGCTTCTTGACTAAAAGTGCCCAGCATCGAATCAAGCTGGATTTGAGAGCGAGTGAAGCTCGAAGAAAAATCGGATGAAAGCGCTGAAGAATTTAATAACGAGTGTCTGGAAAAAATTCGCACTTCAAAATCACCGGGGTGCCCAGCGGTGACTGCTTTGGAATCAGTAAGGCTTAGCTTTTTAATGAATTTCGGTGCTTAGCAAAAAAAGTTGTGCAGAAACATCCCCTTTTTAAGGATTTATTCCTTCTTAAAATCCAGGTTTACATTTGTAAAAAGTGCGTGTTATAGGCCTCAAGCTTGATTTTAAATTAAGATTCACTGAAAACGAACGAGGAAAAATATGATAAAACGCGGTAAAGCCGTTGCCCCCGCCGAAGGCAAATTGGGGATCTTACTAGTTGGTTTAGGAGCGGTGTCTACAACTTTTGTGGCCGGTGTGGAGCTTATTCGCCGGAATTTATCTAAGCCTATTGGTTCTCTCACTCAAATGGGACACATCCGTTTAGGAAAAAGAACGGATAAAAAAAACCCCTTGGTTAAAGAATTTGTCCCTCTTGCAAGGCTCGATGACCTTGTATTCGGAGCTTGGGATATTTTTCCTGATGACGCCAAAGAAGCCGCCAAAAAAGCCGGAGTGTTGTCCAACGAGCATATTCAAAGCGTAGAAGGCTTTTTGGAAAACCTACAACCCATGAAGGCGGTGTTCGATCAAAACTATGTGAAAAATCTCAACGGAAAGCATATCAAATCGGCCGCAAGCAAAATGGAATTGGCCGAACAACTGATGCAGGACATCGAAAACTTCAAGTCGAAGAATAATGTCTCTCGAGTTGTTATGATTTGGTGCGCTTCTACCGAAAGTTATATTGAAGCCTCTGCCGCTCATCAATCGCTTGCGAAATTCGAAGCGGCTTTGAAAAATAATGACCCGACCATTCCCCCCAGCATGATCTACGCCTATGCCGCTTTAAAAAGCGGGGCATCATATTCCAATGGAGCTCCGAATCTCACCACCGATACGCCTGCCCTTTTAGAGCTCGCCATGGAAAAAAATCTTCCGGTTTCCGGAAAAGATTTTAAGACCGGCCAAACTCTCATGAAAACAATTCTCGCTCCTGGCTTTAAGGCTCGCTATCTAGGTTTGGCAGGCTGGTATTCTACCAATATTCTGGGCAACCGAGATGGCGAAGTTTTAGATGATCCCGGTTCATTCAAAACCAAAGAAGAGAGCAAGCTCGGCGTTCTAGATACGATACTGCAACCCGAAGTGTATCCCGATCTTTATGGCAATATTTTTCATAAGGTGAGAATCAATTACTATCCTCCTCGTGGAGACAACAAAGAAGGTTGGGATAATATCGATATCTTTGGATGGCTGGGCTACCCCATGCAGGTGAAGGTAGATTTTCTTTGCCGCGATTCTATTTTAGCAGCGCCTTTGGTGCTCGATTTGGTTCTCTTCATGGATCTGGCGCAACGAGCGGGCATGAGAGGCATTCAGGAATGGCTTTCTTTCTACTATAAATCCCCCATGACAGCCGCGGGCTTATACCCTGAACATCACCTCTTTATCCAAGAAATGAAACTCAAAAACACCCTGCGCTATTTGATGGAGGAAGAGCAGATTACTCATTTGGGGATAGAGTACTACGAGTAATCTGCGTAAAAGTAGGTGAACGCAGCCAGATTTACTCTGGCTAAGTGAACAAAAACAGGGGCACGGGGATGACCCTCGGGAATCCCCGATCGCATGCCAAGCAAATTACTCATTTGGGGATAGAGTACTACGAGTAATTTATAATTCTATTTTATTTAAGAAAACGGGTCCAGCGATCAAGATCAAATTGAAGGGCAATTTCCCCCGCAAAATTATTGCGGTTGCTTCCTGTAAAGTTGAAATTATTGACCCGTTCGTAAGCAGCTTTTAATTTTACATCAAGAGGGAAAGATTCAAAGCGGTAGAACCATTCAATAGTAGTCCGGTATCTATTTTCACTTGAGGCATTGTTAGTATCGTCATCATTGTCATCTCTGAGTTCTATTGCTTCATTAAATCTAAGAACATTTTTTCGATTCACATCTATGTTAGAGGTGAGATAAAATCCTTGTGAACCCGGCCCCAAATTATCGCCCAGCAGAAATTGATTTAAAGTTATTCCTGATATCCATTGAGTATGTCTATAACTTATACGTCCTGTTCGATGATATTCTGCTCTTAAATCCACTTTACCGGAATTAGTAAAACGCCCTAGATAAATTCCACCTAAAATTGAACTATCGCGGGAATTAATAGGGTCAAAGTTGGAGAATTTGGCAGGATCATCATATATAAATTCTCCATAAAGTTCTAAATTTCGAGCAGGGGGAATTCGGAATCGAAAATCGATACCCCCTAGTTTGTTAGAATTGGAAATACTCGCCGTATGAATGGTAGCACCAAAAGGAACTGCTTCTAAAACTCGATCACTCAAAGAGCTAGAGGGAGCTCCCTGACCTCCGTATTCTACTAACATTCCAAATCCCAGTTCGAAAAAAGAAACCGGCTCGATACTAAATTTATATCCAAGCAAATAAGGGTAAGGAAAATTTTGATCAGGTCCTAGATTTGAAAAAAAGTAAGAAAGTTTTGTAGGCCCCAAATATTTAAAAATCCACGGCATAATGAAAGGAGAATCGTTAGAAATCTTCACTATATCCAAACCTCGGGGATTATTCGAAAGCAAAAGACCCGAATTCAAACCTTGGCCCCAAAAAAGGTTATCTCTTCCTGCTTGGATTTCAAAATTCTTGATATTCAATTTTCCATACAAGTTCATCACATAAACATTATTATCATTGACTTGGCCATCACCTAAGGCCATCGCCATTTGAAATCGAGGTTGAAAATAGAAAGCAAAATAATCTGTCAAACGCAACCAGTGAGAAGTCTGAAGAGAAAGATTTGTTCCTTCAATTAAACGGCGCCCTTGCTGATATTGAAGAAGAGGATTAACAACTGCATTGATACCACCCCAACTATTATAACTCACTAAACGTGGTGAACTATTACTTCCTGTTAAATTAAAATTTGCTTTTTCAGCTAAATGCCAAGAATATTTGTAATTTTCTCCCTCCAAAGCACCCAACTGAACCAGTTCTTCTTCATAGTCTTTTTTAAGGCGCTTTAAAATTTCATGAATGTATTCCAGGCGGCTTTGGATCGACTGCTTTTCTTTCTCTTCGAGCGAGGGATCATTGACGCGGTCTTCCAGGCGAGTGGTATTTTTAAGGGCTTGGGCCGTAATACGAGCGATTTCCTTACGCGAATAAGGCTTTTGACCTACAATGATTTTTGTGACAAGACCATGAGCAACCAATTTATCAATATCTCGATAAACGGGGTCTAGAGTGGATACATTCACCGAAACTTGAGCAAAAAGAAAAACAGGATAGAAAAATAAAAGAAGAGAAAGTAAAACTTTTGATAAACGCAAGAGGCCTCCCGTATAGAAATCGATACCAAACATTTAGGTGCTAACTAAAGGTCTAGGCTAAATGTGTCAATAAACTTTAGGTTCTTCTCTTCAAACCCCATGAGCGATTCTAAATTTAAATCGACGGCTTTCAAAATCCAGTATGCGTGGTTTTTGCTTATCCTCGCCCTGTGGTGCTTGTGGGTTTATTCTTTGCCCCTAGGCCCCGATTACACAGCGGGGGAAATGAGAGATATTTATCTTGGATGGCTTGAAACAGGCACTCTTTATCCTGCTCTCGATCATATTCCTTATCGAATATTAAATTATCCTCCTCTCTTTTTTTATCTCGTGTTTTTTCTTAGTAAGATGGGAATTTCCTATTTTTTAGCGGGAAGGGTTTTGAGTACTTCATTTGCCTTTTTAGGTTTTTTTGTCTTTTATCGCTGGCTTCGAGATGAAAAAATTCCCTCTCTTCCTGCAAAATTTGTCACCGCCCTTTTAGTGACGAGCTTTCCAGTGCTCTACAACATCCCTCAATTTTATCTCCAATGGCCTGCTGTTTTTTTTAGTTTTCTGGGGATGTACTTGCTTTATAAACCTTCTCCTACAAGAATTTTCTGGGGAGCGGTGGCTTGCAGCCTTGCGTGTTTTTTCAAACAAACACAAATCATGACGGCCTTGCTTGGCTTCATGTGGCTTCTCGCCTATTTTCGCTCCAAGGCCTGGATTTACCTAGTCACCGGTCTCTTATTAGGAGGACTGGGGCTTTTTTTACTAGAATTTGAGTTTGGCAAATTAGTCTGGAAGCACCTTTTTACTTATACGGTTGGCACCTTTTCTCTTTCTCAACTTTTCAAGGGGCTCCTTCATTATTTAATGCCTTGGTGTATCTTTTTTATTTTGGGAATTCGACGAATTTTTCAGGCAAAGGAAAAAAGAAATTCCCTCCCCCTCTGGTATTTCGTCGGCTCTTCACTCTGGCTTCTCTCTTGCGCTCGTCTAGGAGCCAGCAGTCAATATTTTCTTGAATGGAGCCTATCCACTCTTCTTTGGATTGGGCCTGAAATTTTAGATTTATTATCGAGTTTGAAAGGAATCTGGTGGAAAAATTTTTTGTTGATACAAATCCTGATCGCAGATCTGATTATTCCCGATATTTTAGCCTATCATCTTTTGTACCTTCAGAAGATCAAACCTCAACTGGCAAGATTATGCAAAGAGATGTCTTCAAGCTCAAGCCCCATTCTCTCGGAGTTGCCTGGCCTCATTCGCAGCTGCGGTAAAATTCCCGCTCTTCATCCATTTATTATGCATAATTTGGCCCAAAAAAAACTGTGGGATGAAACACTTCTTATTGAGAATTTGAGACAAAAAAAATTCGAATTTTTAATATTGCCTTTTGACCCCAGCCTTTTAAAGGTGGGGGAAGAAAAAGAAAGGTGGAGCTATATGGTTCTTGAAAGCATGAAGGAAAATTATAGAGTCGAAAATGAAATTCTAGAATGGAAAATTTTGGTGCCGCGAAAGATCACACCCGAGGGGGAAGCTTCACCTTTGCCAATTTCTTCACCAAGTTCAAGTAAAGCTTCCCCGTAGAACCTTCTTCGCGAAAAGGATCGCAAAAAACTTCCACAATTTCTTCCTTGCTAAGCTTTTGGGCAATCATTCCATAGAAAAGTCGATCTCCTAGCATGTATCCGAGCGCATGCGTCACTCCCAAAAAAAATTCCATGTTTTGCTTCAAAACTCTATTTTCCGAAATGAGGCGCCCTTGGCGCTCTAACTTTTTAAGCTCGAGCACAAGCTGGGCAATGTCGATTTCTTTCATGCGATCGGACGGAATCTTTCCATTCGCATTCCTAAAGTAAATCAAGAGACTCTTGAAATCTTTTTCGTGGGATGCTTTGCGTTGGTGATTAATAATTTTTGAACCAAAAAACCCCAAAGCTTCATGGAGCACATTGGCGTAAAAAGCATCTACCGGATCCCTCGGAAACTCATCTCCTGCGCATAAATGACGAATGTAATGAGCAGCTTCTTCCGCCACATGGTTGAGCGAAATACTTCCTAAATAGGCAATTTTACCTTTTTGCATATAGTAGGATTCACTCGCCATGATCTGACGTTTAATTAATTTAATCTCCTTGCGTGTAAATTGAGGATCTTCTTCCAAACGTTTCAAAAAGCTTAAATCGCCGCTTGTGTAAACCTCTACTTCTTCATAATCGGCGGAAAGTTTGACTCCCAAAAATTGGGTGATCCGCCGGGTAAGCTCCAAAAAACTATGCTTGGGGTCTGCAAGGTCTATTTCTCCTTCTTCATGCTCCAACCAATTGATGTAACTCTGTTGCCAAATCATGGGCGGCGTATTCAGAATACAAAAACTTTGGGCATCCACCTTCACAATCTCTGCCTTTGCCTCAAGGCCTTCTTCGGCCAATTTCCAATAAATTTGTTCAGAATTCTGGTAAAGGATTAATTCGCTTTTGCAAATCTCTTCTTTCTTCAAGAGAAGGCCCAGTTCTCTCGGCAAATGTTCGGGCGCAATATGCAAATCACCGATAAAAACTAAAATTTTAGCCTGCGGATTTTTTTGCACAATCTTCAAAAGTCTTTTTGCCGAAGCTTCATCACGGGCCTGTAAGCTCACTTTACTATCTCTTGCCGCTTCCATCCCGTATATTTTGAGCCGATGATATTTTGCAAAGTCAAAAATAGCCTGAAAATTAGGCCACAAATCAAAATACCAACGACTTCTCAAATGAAGTTTTTTCAAAAATGTTTTTAAAGTGATTTTACCACTTAAGTAGTCATCGACGGGTTTTTGAAATTTTTGATGGATCAATTCTAGGGCAATCACTAAATCGGAGCTTTCATCCATCAGCATTTTAAGCACTCTCAAAAAACAACGTTGGGATTGAGAGTTGGTATGATAATCGCCAACATAGATGATATCAGCCTTTTGAAGGGCAGATTTGAGCTCTTCAGGAGAGGAAACGATTTCATAGGAGGCAACATTCTTCAAATAGCGTCGCCGGTAAGCCTCGAAGCCTTTTTCGTGAATAGAAATAGAATCTTCAATGAGCTTTTGGTTCAGGCGGAAAATCTTCTTCTGCATCGTCAAAAGCTCTTCACGGGGCGAAGGTTTGGGAGAAGGCAAAGGCATTATAAAATCATCATAAACCAGCCTTCCTTGCATGGCAATCTTTAGCGAAATATAATCTTTGCCAGAATGCTTTAAAAAATTATAGAACCGCAAAGCCATGGAGCGATTTTTATCCTCTCGCAAATCACTTTTGCTTATTTCTTTCGTCCTAGGCTTTGTTTTATGGAAACTCCCCCTCCTTACTCAAGACGGTGCGAACCATAGAAAAGTAGCGGTGATTTTAGATCGATTAGAGCAAAGCCCTTTTGAAAATTCAGAATACCAAAACAATTTAAGCGCCTTTCATACCAATGAGCTCTTTGAAATACTCTATAAGATAGTTTCAAAACACCTTTCGGCAGATCATTATGAAAAATTATTTTTCATCTTTTTTATTCTTTCGCTCCTTTCGACCTATTATGGGTTTTTAAAGGCATGGGACTCTACCCATGCCTCCCTTTGGATTCTCATCCTTCCTTTTATTTACCACCCTCTATTGATGCGAGGTCTTTATAATTTCTTGGCAAGCATCAGCTTCACCTTACTCGCTTTAATTTTTTTAAAAGAAGGAATAAAATCGAATAAAAAAATTTACCTTCTTCCTTTCTTTTTCTCTTGTTGGCTCGCATTTTTAGCACATCCCTTTCCCTTTTTTGTTTTATTGCTTGTAGAAATTCTCCTCTGGATAACAAAACAAGGCCTGCTGAAAGTAATCCTCCCTTACAGCTTCATCACCATCATTTTTATGGCTTGGGGATTCCTTCTGCCTTTTTTAAACCCAGAAAACCAAGTGCTTCAAACACCCTTTTATCATTACAAGCTATGGGAACTCATCGGAGGCTTGTTTGTTTTTAATTTTACCGCTTATTCTATTTTAGATTTATACTGGGCCGGCCCTTTTTTTATAGCTCTAGTGTGGATGGGCATTTTTTCAGCCTGGAAATCAAAATGGGCTCAAAAATGTTTTTGGCTCTGCTTTTTGGTTTTATATTTTGTTTTTCCAAAATCAGGGAGCAGTGGTGGGCATATCAATGAAAGATTTTTGATATTCATGTGGATGTTTCTTCCCCTCGGCCTCTCGCTCTCCCAAAAAGCAAAAAAGGGAATAACGGTACTTAGTATTCTTACTTTTCTAGTTTTGAGTATTCATCTTTTTAAAGGAATGCAAAAGGCGAAGACTATCCTCGAAGACGCACAAAATGTTTACCAATTGCTTCCTTCGCAATCTCGGCTTTATCCTATCAACTTTGATTTTTACGGCCCTGCTTTAAACCATGCCACTTTAACCCACCTGTGGGCCAATTATCCCGATGACAAGCAAACGCTTTCTCCTTATCTGTTTGCGTATAATTCTTTGATGCCCTTATCGAGAAAACATCTTTCCACGGATTTTTATTTTCCCCATACTTCCGAAGACCTCCCCCGACAGACCTTAGAAAACGCCAACTCCGAAGTGAGGAGACAACAGTATCTGAAAATTTTAGAAAGCGCCTTTTATTACGATTATTGGTTTATTCATCAAGCTCCCATGGAATTTATACAGATGCTTCTTGAAACTTCAGACTTGGAAAAAATTGCTCAATCTCACGAAACTTCTCTTTGGCATTATAAAAACGCAAAATCTTTTAAAAATCTTTCGCTTGTACCACAGCCCTAGTTTCTATATTCCCCTATCTACCATGCGAGTCTCTCTAAAAACCATTTTACTCATCTTGGCTCATGTTTTTGTATTTAACTTTCTTTTTGTATTTCGATATCCAATTCAAGAAGCCTTCGCACACCAAAAAGAATGGAAATATGGCCATGGGACTTTTCGAGGCAATGCTTTGGCTTACCTCAAGCTCTACTATAGTAATATCACCGACGAGGCTTATTATTACGAATGGAGCACCATTGTATTAGGCAAATCCTTCGAAAAGGCTTATCCTTTTGAAAAACGCGATAAAAGCCCCTTTTACGAACATTTTTTTAAGCCTCCGAGCCCTCACCTGCCTTACCGAGACATTGAGTTCGAATATCCCCCTCTCATGCTTCTCCCGCTTCTGCTGCCAAGGCTAGTCAGCCACGATTATCTTGGCTACATACGCCTATTGTCTGTTTTCCTCTCATTGATTTACTTAACTTGCTTAGCAATCTTCTATCAATTGTGGAAAAAAATCCCCGAAGCCGAAAGATTTGCGTGGCATAGAATTTTATTCCTTTCGCTTCTTTCTATTCTTTGTCTGGGGCAAATTTTCGTGACGCGTCTCGATGTTTTCCCAAACCTGTTTAGCCTGCTCGCCCTCTTGTTTTTTTTAAACAAGAAATACACTTCTTGCGCCTTTTGGATTGTTTTGGGAACGCTCACCAAAGGATATGCCATTTTGCTTGCCCCCCTTTTCGGAATCGTTTTGTTGCTACAAAAGAAATATAAAGATTTAAGCGTTTCAATTTCTTGGATTCTCCTATTGTTAACGGGGGTAAGCCTTGCCTTAGGATATTATACGGAAGGACATTACTGGGACTCCTTTCGTTTCCACGCCAATCGTGGAATACAAATCGAAAGCATCTATGCCATGATTCCCTATTCGCTTTATCTTTTTTGCAAGACACACATCTTCGTATACAACAGTCATAATGCAGTTGATATTACCATGTCTGGCATTCATTATCTTTTATCTTGCGCCAAACTCCTACCTCCCCTTTTGTTTCTCGCCCTTTATTTTATTTTTTGGAAAAAATCGAAAACTTTAAAAGAAATCCATCCCCTTTGGCTGATTCAATCTTCCTTTCTCGTGATCTTTAGTTTTATGATCAGCTTTAAAGTACTATCCCCTCAATTTTTAATTTGGCTTATTCCTCTCATTTTTTTAATAAGCCCCGCCCATAAAAAAGAATTTTATTTCCTGTTTTTGGCTTTACTTCTTCTCACTCAAATTATTTATCCAAACTTTTATTGGATGCTTTCAGATGAGACTCACCCTGAAGGCGTGGCTTTGCTCCTCACTCGAAACATAGCCTTGCTTATCCTTTACGGATGGGCAGTAAAGGATTGGATCGCGAGGCCTCTTTCTTCGCCATCACACGCTGATTTTTAAGCCTGTGATTCGACAAGGTTAAGCTCACGAAGACGGATAGCAAGAATAAAAAGCAATAGATTGCCAACGAGATAGTAATAATTACAAAAAGCTTGGCTTCCCATTAAGAACATGGAAAATAAAGTAAGGGTGCTAAGATATAAATAATTACTGACACTCTCCTTTTTAAATCGCCAAAGCCAAAAAATATTAATCGCAAAACCCAAAACAACGGCGAGTCCTTTGCCAGCTGTCCAACCAAACCATCGATAAAAAACGGAAACCAGCGTGAGCCCATCTTCCCTGAAAGGGGTTTTGAATTGGAATAAAAGACCATATTTTAAAAAACTATGCGCATCCCAAAGCCAAAAGGGTAGCGTGGTTAAAATAATAATTCCGAGCATGGTGAAAATGCGTGATTTTCTTTTTTCTAAAATGAGATAACTAAAAATAAAAAATACTAAATATTGCTTTAAGGAAACAAGATAACCATACAGAACCGGAAGCCACGATGATTTTTGATTTCGTATAAAAAGGTAAACAAAAAGAGCAAAAAAACCCAAAATAAAAGGCTCGCTCCAAGCCTGCTCTAATACAAAAAGGCCGCGGGGATTATACAAGAAAAGAAGTGTAATCAACTCTGCGAATTTTTTTTGTGGAGTAGGAATAATCTTATACAAAGAAAAGGCAGCGATGAGCTCCATCAGCACATATCCGAAGCGAATATCTTTGAATAAAAAATAAAATAGGACGTGAAGATAGAGATTGGAGGGCGGATAAGCGTAACCCAACATGTGATAGCCATAATCTCGAGTGCCCTGATACACATCTGAAACAAGGGTCGTGTAAGGATTTAATCCTGCCAAAATATGTTGGGCAGATTCTTGAAACTGTGCAAATACGTCAATGACAGGAGATGGAGAGGCAAAAATCAGCCATACTCTAAATAAAAAGGCTGCGCCGCAAGCCCCCCTAAACATTAAATGGCGTTTATTTTCGAATTTGGAATGGGGTTTATAGACAATGAAAGCGCCCGCAAATAAAATGGCACAAAATATTCGATAAGCTGCAGCAAAAAAAGACTGGTGAAGATAGAGGGCGGGAGATACCAAAATATTTAAGAAAAGTGAAAATAGCAGAAGAAGGAACAGTAACAATATCGGATCAAACAAAAAGCTCGAGTGTTTTTTTAAAAATAAATAGACGGCCAGAATCAAAAAAACATAACTTATAAAAATAGCGCCAATTCCATAATCATGGAAATGACCATTTCCTACCCAAATTCCATAAAGAAGGCCTCCATAAGAAATTGAGAGAAAAACAGACTCCATGCCATATCTATACAATATTTAAAGTTGTGAGGGAAATGATTCTGAGCTTAAGGGAAGTCTGGAATCAGACTTTAGACTCATCCTCGATCGACTTCTTTGCCACAATATTAAAGATCGCGGAAACACAAATACACACACCAGGGTCACAATTCCCAATCCAAGCACTGCGATCCACCCCAAAGATTGCAAACCTTTGCTGGTGGTTAAGATGAGCCCCCCAAAGCCTACAATCGTAGTGAGATTAGAAACAATAATGGCGGGAATTCGAGTTTCAAAGGTTTCTTTCATGTCTCCCGTTTCGTAATAATGGATATAATAATGAATAAAAGCATCAATTCCT